>OGFG01000881.1_pt1 | contig 33517 bp, 31 predicted proteins | sample 1570761 | NCBI WGS metagenome assembly OGFG01 (sample SAMEA2581938, study PRJEB24529) | metagenome | biome: Human gut stool | place: China | collected 2011
GGCGGATTCGGGACTTTAACCCGTTAGAAACGTGCGCCGCTAGGCGCACAACGCAAAAAAAGGAAGCCATACAATAGCTGTATGACTTCCTATATACTCTGCATGTTATTCGCATCGTCGTGCGAATGGCACGAGTGGCTTTGTTATGATAGCAAAATCAGATTAACGACCGAACTGCATATCGTTGTTACCTGATTTTGTTGTGAACATCTCAAGCATGTTGATTGGATCGTTGTAATCCATAAGCCATCCCTCACGGGCGAAATCAAACTGTCCGTCCTTACGGCTGTTAAGGAATACGTTCCACTCCTGCTGCTCAACCTTTAAGTTGATACCTACCTTTGAAAGATCAGCCTGGATAGCCTCACCAATCTTTACATTGGCCTCTGAGTTGTTTACGAGGTATGAGAACTCGACAGTCTGGTTTACCTGGCCTGTGCTCTCATCTAATAATCCGATAGAAGCAAGAAGCTCTTTAGCCTCCTCGAAGTTCTTATCGTAATCTGTGCTGTAGTAGTCCTTGTTCTTGAACTCGCCACCGTTACCATCTGTAACACCCTCTGGGATAAATGTTGTGGCAATCTTCTGTCCACCCTGGGCGATTGTATCGATGATGTACTGACGATCAATAAGAAGACAGATTGCTTTTCTGAATACCTTAGCCTGGTCAGCATCTAATCCAAGTTCTGAGTAGAGCTTAGAGTTGATGTTGAAGCCTGCGTAGTATGTTCCAAGGTTGTCTACTGTGTAGAACTCGCTTGTCTTCTTAGCTGCCTCAATCTCTGCTGTAGGAATTGAATCAATAAAATCAAGGTCACCGTTCTGGTAAGCTGTGTAAGCTGAAACATCATCAGATGTAAGCATTACGTTCATCTCATCAACTGTTACATTGTCAGCATCCCAGTAGTTAGGATTCTTAACATATGTCATGCTTGAATCATGTTTCCACTCCTTGAGTGTGAATGCACCGTTTGTAACGAACTTGTCGCTTGCATCGTTTGCCCAGTCATCATTTCCCTCTACTGACTTCTGGTTTACAGGGAAGAAGAATGGGAATGCACATAAGTCAAGGAAGTATGGTGTAACTGCCTTAAGCTTGACTGTAAGAGTCTTTCCATCATCAGAAGCAACTACATCATCAGCAGCAAGACCCTTTGTATCATCATATCCTGCGAATACTGCGCAAAGGTAGCTGTAATCTGCAGCTGTCTTAGGATCTGCAGCTCTCCTCCAAGACCACTCGAAATCCTTTGCAGTAAGCTCATCACCATTTGACCACTTAAGACCGTCACGCATTGTGAATGTGTATGTGAGGCCATCCTCAGAAACCTCATAGCTCTCTGCACATGCAGACTCAAGCTTGCCCTCAGCGTTGTAACGCATAAGACCCTCAAAGCTGTTTACTGCAAGACATCCGCCGTCAACAGTACTGTTTAATGCAGGATCGATATGATCAGGCTCTGATGCCATGAAGATGTTTAACTTTCCGGCATTCTTTGTGTTCTTTGCATTGTAGAAGTATTTCATACCCTCTACTGTTGAGTATACGCCTGTGACATAATCCTTGAGCATATACTGGTCATTGTAGTAGTAAAGTGGAATAACACACCATGTATCCATAAGCATATCCTCTGCCTGGTGCATCATCTCTGCACGCTTTGCAAGATCTGCTTCTGTACGGATAGATTCTACTAACTCATCATAGCCTGTCCAGTCTACGCCTGCTGATACAGAAGTATGAGAAGTGCCGTTAGCAGATGTGTCGTTAGTAGATATTTTGCTCTCGCTCTTGCTTCCACAAGCAGTCATGCCAAGTGCCATAGCTGCAACAAGAGTAAGTGCTACTAATCTCTTTTTCATCTTTCTTCCTCCTAATTAATTAATATGAAAATAAATTTATGTTAGAACCGGCACAAGTGACTTAAGCTATATGCCGGTAAAAACCTTATATTAACGGTTGAAGCATGCAACCATATGTCCGTTTCCTCTGTCTGTAAGCTCCGGACGTGCTGCAGCACACTGCTCTGTCGCGTATTTACAGCGCGAACGGAACGGACAGCCGCTAGGCATGCTAAGAGGTGAAGGGACATCTCCCTCAAGCACGATTCGCTTGCTGTGTCTGGCAGTCTCAGGATCCGGAATCGGAACCGCTGAAAGCAGCGACTGTGTGTACGGATGAATTGGATTATCCATCAGCTCATCAGCATCTGCAAGCTCCATCATATGACCCAAGTACATAACTGCTATTCTGTCAGAGATATGCTGAACCACAAGCAGGTCATGCGCTATAAACAGATATGATAAGCCTCTCTCCTTCTGCAAATCCTCAAACATGTTGACTACCTGGGCCTGAATTGAAACATCAAGTGCCGATACCGGCTCATCACATACGATAAACTTCGGATCTACTGCAAGCGCTCTTGCTATTCCGATACGCTGTCTCTGTCCACCCGAAAACTCATGCGCATAACGTGTGGCATGGTCTGCATTTAATCCAACAGTCTCCATGAGATCCATAATCATCTCATGGCGCTCTTTCTTGCTATTGTAGAGCTTGTGCACATCGAGAGGCTCTCCGATGATATCTTCAACCGTCATACGAGGGTTGAGTGATGAATACGGATCCTGGAATACCATCTGCATCTGCTTACGGTAAGGATGCATATTCACATCTATCTTCTTCTCACTGTCAAACAATACATTGCCGTCGAACTCAATGCGTCCTGCTGTAGGCTGGTACAGACGTAAAAGAGTACGTCCTACGGTTGTCTTTCCACAGCCTGACTCGCCAACAAGTCCGAGCGTCTCACCCGGCTTTATGGCAAATGACACATCATCGACTGCCTTTAATTCCATCTTTTTAAATCCGTCATGAACAGGGAAATACTGCTTCAAATGGTCTACCTTGAGCAGGTACTCGTTGTTATTTGTCTCATTACTCATTTGATTTTCCCTCCTCCATCATATTCTTAATATTCATCCAGCATGATGCGAGATGATCCTCTCCAACCCAGATTTCCTCCGGCTTTTCGGTGAGACATATCTTCATAGCGGCATCACAGCGAGGGCAGAATGCACAGCCCTTTGGCATGTTGAGCATATTGATTGGTGTGCCTCCGATAGGAACAAGCCTGGTTTTTGAATTGGTCTTTGTAGGGATTGAACGAAGCAGTCCCTTTGTGTACTCATGCGCCGGGCTGTAGAATATGGCATCTGCTGTTCCTCTCTCGCAGACACGGCCGCCGTACATAACTATGATCTCGTCACACATTGAAGCAATGACACCCAGATCATGTGTAACCATGATGATTGCCATGCCGAGCTTTTCCTGCAGTGACTGCATAAGCTCAAGAATCTGTGCCTGGATAGTCACATCAAGAGCTGTTGTCGGCTCATCTGCAATAAGGATATCCGGCTCACAGGCTAATGCCATAGCTATCATGACACGCTGTCTCATACCACCCGAAAGCTCGTGAGGGTACTGATTTACACGCTTCTCAGGCTCATTTACTCCTACAAGTGTGAGCATCTCTATAGCGCGCTCCTTTGCTTCCTTCTTTGTACGGTCTGTGTGAAGAAGCACTGCCTCCTCAAGCTGGTAGCCTACCGTAAATACCGGATTAAGCGATGTCATAGGATCCTGGAAAATGATTGAACAGCATTTTCCTCTGAAATCTGCCATTTTCTTTTTGTTCAATTTGGTGATATCCTCACCCTTATATTTTACTGAGCCGCCTGTGATGGCACCATTCTCAGCAAGAATCTGCATGATTGAATATGCTGTAACTGACTTTCCTGAGCCTGACTCTCCTACGATTCCAAGAGTCTTTCCCGGCTCAAGCTTAAAGCTGACACCGTTTACAGCTGATACGTCTCCGTTATCGGTCTTGAAGGTAGTGTGCAGATCAGATACTTCAAGAACAAACTTATTATCTTCCATCTTACTCACTCCTTACTATTTCGATAATTTAGGGTCAAATGCATCTCTTAAGCCGTCACCGATAAGATTCAATGTAAGAACAATGATACAAATCGTAAGCGCCGGAAAAATAAGACGCAATGGGTAGCTCTGGAGTCCGCCACGCGCTGTATTTGCCAACGAACCAAGTGAAGGCATAGGAGCCGAAACACCAAGTCCGATAAATGACAGATAACTCTCAGTAAAGATAGCTGATGGTATCTGAAGCGCTGTAGTAATGATGATTACTGACAGACAGTTCGGTAAAATGTGTTTTCTGATAGTGCGGGCTGATGATGTTCCGATACACTTTGCTGCGAGAATGTACTCATTCTGCTTGATGGTAAGAATCTGACCTCTTATAAGTCTTGCCATTCCTACCCAGTAAAGCAATCCAAACACTATGAAAAGTGCAATCATGTTGACACCGAGCTTTGAAAGCACTGTACCCTTTATTACAGGTGTCAGCACCTCATTTAATACAACTGCGAGTAAAATAATGAGCAGCATATCCGGCAATGAGTAAATGATATCTACTATTCTCATCATAACCATATCTACCTTGCCACCGCAGAAACCTGATACGGAACCGTAAATGATACCGATTATAAGCACAAGCAGTGATGCAAACACACCGACTCCCAGCGATACACGAGCTCCGTAAACAACACGGATAAAATAGTCTCTTCCGAGCTCATCTGTGCCAAAAATGTGCGGGAACAGCTTCTCACCTGCATCAATCTGTGCCTGCTCAGCCTCGCTGTACTGGAAAGGTCCTAAGTTCTGTGCACCCTTAACGATATCTGCATAGCCGTAAGGCACAATCTTTGGTGCCAGAAGAATAACCAAAATAAGTAAAACCAAAACTATAATAGAACCCATAGCCAGTGGATTTTTGCGGAGTCTCTTAAGACCATCCTTCAAGAAGGTAGTTGACTCACCCATAACCTCCTGCTGGCGTTTCTCTTCATCTGATGCCTTGGCAAAATCCTTCATATCGAACTTGCTAAGGTCAATCTGTGTGGAGAAAGGAGCTCTCTTCATATTATCTTTCATCTTTATCTCTCCTTAATCAAGCTTAATACGTGGATCAATCACTTTGTATACAATATCTGTAATGAGGTTCGCGCCTACCATGATGACAGCAAGGAAAAGTGTTGTGGCCATAATCATTGTGTAATCACGGTTTGTGATACAGCTTACGAACTTGGAACCGAGTCCTCCGATATTGAAAATACTCTCAATAACCATTGAACCTGTGAGGATACCACCAATCATAGGTCCCACATATGTGATGACCGGAATGAGCGCATTACGAAGCGCATGTACAAATATAATCTTGTACTGATGTACACCCTTGGCCTTTGCCGTACGGATGTAATCCTGTCCGAGTGCATCAAGCATTGAAGTCTTTGTAAGTCTTGTAATATATGCCATCGGTGAAAGTGACAGTGACAGCACCGGAAGTAATACCATGTTGCTTCCTGAGCTGAAGGCCTGCACCACACCAAGCTTTATACAGAAGAAATAAAGTAATAACGTAGCGATGACAAATGACGGCATCGACGTAATCAGTGTGACGAAGAATACTATAACTCGATCCGGCCACCTGTTTCGCATAAGCGCTGCTATCGAACCGAGCACCACTCCGAATACTATCGCAGTGAGCGCCGCTAAAAGTCCAAGCTTCGCTGAAATCGGGAAGCTCTCCCCAATGATATCTGAGATCGGACGGTCTGTCTTAAGACTAACACCGAAATCTCCGTGCAGCACGCCTGCCATGTAGTTCTTGTACTGGACTATAAGTGGCTGATCCAGTCCGTAGCGTGCCTCAAGCTCTTTCATTACCGCCGGACTCTTTGCCTTCTCCGAATTGAATGGACCACCCGGAATTGCATTCATGGCAAAGAATGTAATAAGACTGATAATGAAGATTGTAAAAATCGCGAGAATAACTCTCTTTACAATGTACTTACCCATATTTTTCTCTCCCTCTTGGATTTGTATCGATAATGCATTATTTTTATTTTTTAAAGCATTATCACTGCACCACGTCAAAGTATTTTGTCTAATACGCAAAAAAGTGCGAATGACCTCATTGTCATTACACACTCCCTAATCTTGCTGTCTGATACAACTGTCGTTCTGACGCGAACAATTCTTTTTTATTATACACAGAAATCATACTTTGTCAATTGGATATATTTTCCTATATCAATTTTATTTCTGCATAAAAATTAATCTTTTTCTTATATTACTCATTAATAAGGGCAGTTTATGCAGCCTATAAGCGTTATTTATACATTTTTATTCATTTTTATACATTTTTATTCCTGCATTAAAATATTAATTTTCAGCGCATGATTGCTTTGAATTGTTAAGTACCGGCGTTATTCTGGCATTAAACGGATATTTGGTGTATAATTACATATCATTATATATCAAGGAGCCACCTATGCTTACATACGACGATGCACTCAATCTCAACTACTATAAAAAAACAACCTTTACCGGCTGGATGAACGGCATGCGCTTTCTCATAAAGCGTGAGGAGCCTGTCATCAAGGAAGCCACCGAGGATACACCCGAGGAAAAGGGTGAGCCAATATTTCATGCCTGGATATGGCCTGGGCCGTATATTTTTGACCTGACCGACGACAGCAAAAAGACTGACAATACCTTTCCATTTACAGATGACGGTAAAAAACAGTGTGTAGACTGGATTAATGAGGTCATCAGTGCACACTCAAACGAATATCCGAAAAATAAAACAGATGGAGAAAACCTCTAAAAAACTCTTGACTTCTCACCAAAAATATTGTAGTATACGTTTTGTGCAAAACACAAGGGCTTGTAGCTCAGCCGGTTAGAGCGCACGCCTGATAAGCGTGAGGTCGGAAGTTCGAGTCTTCTCAAGCCCATCCTTGTAATAAGCGTATTATGAAAGCCACGGATTGCTCCGTGGCTTTTGTTTTATGTGTATTTACACCTGCACAATGCGTCCGTGTCTGCCTATTCCTTTAAAAAATCCAGCATTAATTCCATCATACTTTTTTGAACTGCACTCAGAAATCATAAGCTGCTGCTTGTATTTGTAATCATCCCACTCTAGAATTGCTGTGACGTAGGGCTGTTCCTCCATTACGTGCACAGTCGTGTTTTTCTTTGAAAACACAGGGTATTTTCCGGTGTACCCCTTTTGAAAAAGCTCCTGTTCAAGTGCTTTACGTTTTTCTTTTATGCGTTCATTTATCTGATTTCCGTAATTTCTCTCCGGATAATCCTTTGATGCCTTTATCACAAGCTTATAAATATACTGATAAAGCGGTACTCTTTTTGCATCGGCTAAATGTCTGCTCAAAAGCTTTTCCGTTTTCTCACATGGATTTGCCCTGTAGCGTGCAATGAGCTTAAGATAATCAGTGTCCGAAACCTCCCTGCAAAGCTCCTCCATAATATCTATTCCCTCTACACGCGCTGGAAAATGATACTCCATCAAATCGCCAGGTACCGGTGTCCATCTGCGAAACGGTGCAAAGTAAATAAGGCTCTGGATAAAGCATTCTGTCTCGTTGCAGTATTCCTTTCCCATGTACATATACTTATCAGCGATTGTTCCTACCATATATACAAGCATACGCCACTGTTCCTGTCCCTTTACCCAGAAATGTCCTATTTCATGGTATTTAAAGCATGCCTCATGCACATGCAAATTATCAAACCAGAGTGTGATCACATTGTCCTGCTGGTGCAGAATGAGTCCGTAGCCTTTTTCACTTCCTAAAACCAACGATGCCGAAATGATTTCTTCCTCGCTATGATAATCGCCCTTTAACACTGCATTTTCCACAGTCAGATAGCATTCCACCGCGTCATTCATGATATATGGGATTATATATTTGTCGTCACTTCTGCATATATCAAATGAACCGTAATCAAAAAGCTCTGCGAGCATGTAAAATGCGCGTGGCATATCTTCTTTTAAGCCAGGAAGTGCTTTTACTAAATCCTTGTAAGCCTGCATTGTGGTATCCTTTCGTATAGGAAAAAATGATAAAAAAATAAGAATTCCAGAAGTAATAAAAGCCTCTGAAACCCTTGTAAACAGTACGGGCAACAGGACTTGAACCTGCACGGTCTCCCACTAGAACCTAAATCTAGCGCGTCTGCCAATTCCGCCATGCCCGCAAACACCTTGACAGTATATCATTTTGTTTCATGTGTGTCAATATTATTTATCACATTACAAAAGTGAACTATTCACATTCAAACTGTATTTCCACAACAAACCGCTTCCCCTCAAGCCTTGCTTCAATACTCCCGCCCATTCTCTCCACAAGCTCCTTTGCAATCGAAAGTCCAAGCCCGCTCGATGATATGCTCCTCGCCTCATCGGCTTTGTAAAAGCGCTCAAACACCTTGTCCACGTCTATATCATCAGGATTTTTTACATCATTTGAAACCAAAATATGGACAATCCTATTTTTTGAAGTACGCTCGTCATCTGAAACCCTGCAATTGCACGAACCCTGCTGCCTCATCTGTATGCAGATGCTCTTCTGCCCATGCACCAGCGCATTTTTTATTACATTCTGAAACACCCGCCTGAGCGCCTGCACATTTGCAGTGATAAATATCGTGTCCTCACATATATCAAGTGACGGCTCAATGCTCTGCTTTTTCCACTCCTCATAATAAGAAAACACTGTCTGCTTTAAAAGTCTGCTGACACAGCAATTAGACAGCTCTAGCTTGAAGCTGTCATTTTTAAGCTTTGTGAACATGAAAAGCTCCTCGAGCATATCCTTAAGGCTTGTGATGCGCTCCTGGATGATATCTATATAATGCTCCTGCGCGCTCTTGTCAGTCTCATCCCTAAGCAGCTGAAAATAGCCGTCCAGCGAGGTAAGCGGAGTGCGGATATCGTGCGACAGGTTTGTGTACGTGTCAGATATCATCTGCTCCTTTTTTGCCGCCGCCTCACGCTGCCTGTGCCATTGCTCTAAAAATCTGTTTATGCGCTCCTTAAGCCTTCCGATATCAGCCATGTTGGTATCGGTTAAAAGGAGCATATTTGTATCCTTTTCGCATAAAAAATCAAGCTGTTCATTAATGTCACGAAGCTGTGCCCTTATCTTTAAGAGCACAGCTATTAAGACAGCAACCGAAACTGCAAGTATTACAGTCAGTATTTTCCAAATCATGTTTTATTCCTCATTTAAATCATCATGATACCTTTTGACCCTTTAATCATTATATATCCCTGCGTTTAAACACACCGTACACTGCAATCAATGACACTACCGCCCACACAGCGGCTACCGCAAATGCACCACCTACGGTCTTTACAGATGCACTCAGATCAAGCTCAGAAATCTTGTTGACTATAAGGTAATCATTTATATCAAAGTTCTTTACTCCGATTTTTTCAATAAGTATATTAATTCCGCTGAAAATCAATGTAAAGATACCTGTACACATACATACAGCGATAATCATGCTGATTACATTGTTTTTTATAATGATTGCCATTGCCATGACAAAATATACAAATAAAAGTGTGACCACATACTGGCTGCCAAGCATCTTAAATAAGTCTGCTGCATCTCCGAATTCTGCTCCATGTAAAAACAGCGGTGTCGCAATACACTGGACGATCACATCAAGTGCCATGGCCACAAAGGTAAATACCGAAAGCGCTATCATCTTTGAAAACAGCAGCACTCCACGGCACTTCACCTGTCCGCCTACGCTCTTTATATAGCCACTGTTTAGGTCAGCCGTTGAAAAGAGCACCGTAAATATAGCAAGTAAAAGAGCCAGGTCAAGCCCCGCTATATCGCTTTCAACCATATCTGCTATGGTCGGTATCTCATCTGACATGTCGGAATCGTCCACCTCAAGCCCAACTGTTGCCGTTGGTCCATTCGACGCTTCCGCTGATGCTGTATCGTATTCACCTGTTATCTCACTGTCTGACTCACTTACCATGTTGACCTGTTCATTTGTTTCAACGATGCTGTCTGCCGCCATGCTTCTGATAAGAGCTGTCATACAGCTCGTAGCGATTGCAAGCGCCATAGCAATTATCAATATAACATAAGCTGACTTTGTATGTATCAGTCTGTAAATATCCATTCTTACCGCATTAAACATTTGTCGCACCTCCTGTGATACTAAGGAAATATGTCTCAAGCTCCATTCCTGTGACCGCTAGCTGTGCCACCGAAACTCCTGCTGTGACCAGCGCTGTATTTAAGGCGGCGCTATCATTCAGACGCTCATAGACATCTATATGATTTTTGTCCACTATCATGTAGTGCACAAAGCCCATCTTATCGAGCACAGGCACTGCTTTATTTGGATTGTCCACTGTCAGTGTAATCTTCTCACTGCACTTGGAAAGCAGCTCCTCTCTGGTAATTTCCTGAAGCAGGGCTCCATTATTTATAATGCCGTAGTCTGTGGCAAGCTTTGAAAGCTCCTCCAATATATGGCTTGAAATAAACACAGTCATATCCTGCTGTGCACACAGATTCTGAATCGTATCACGCACCTCTGCAATTCCCTGTGGATCAAGTCCGTTGATAGGCTCATCAAGCACTAAAAGGTCAGGCTCTCCAACCAGCGCCATGCCGATTCCAAGCCTCTGCTTCATACCAAGGGAAAAATTCTTTGTCTTTTTCTTTCCCACATTTAACAGACCTACCTTATCAAGTATGCCCTCTGCATAGCCCTTTTTACTGATGCCGAAGAGACGGCACTTCATCTCGATATTTTCCTTCGCCGTCATGTTTGGATATACACCCGGTGCCTCAATCAGGCAGCCCACTCTTGAGCGTACCTTTGACAAATCCTTTCCAGCGTATCCAAACATAGATATCTCTCCGCTTGTCGGCTTTGCCAGACCACCGATCATTCTCATACAGGTAGTCTTGCCGGCACCGTTTCTGCCGATAAATCCATAGATTGCACCCTTTTTGATGTGGATATCCACATTGTCAACTGCCTTCTGGTGACCATACTGCTTGGTCAGTGCCTTTGTCTGCAATAATATTTCACTCACAATCAAATCTCCTTTTCTTTTATTCCTTAGCAACCCTTTAATCATAATATAAATGTAAAATCCTAATACATCGCTAACAAAAAGTAAAAAAAGAGTAAAGCTTGTTTACCTTTACTCTTTCATTTTGTAGCCTATGCCCCACACTGTCTCTATGTACTCGTCATCGGTCAGCTTTTTTATCTTCTTTCTTATATTGCTGATGTGCACATCAAGAGTCTTTGTCTCGCCAATATACGGTTCATCCCAGGCATATTCAAATATGTCCTCCTTGGCAAACACCTGTCTGGGATGCGCCATGAGAAGCTCAAGTATGGCAAACTCCTGCTTTGTGATGCCGTCAACAGCATTATCAGCTACGTAAAGCTGTCTTGAAATCCGATCGAGCACAAGCTGTCTGTGCTCTATTTTAACGGGTCCCGCTATGTATGTATTTGCAGTATCTCCCTGTCCGGTATCATTTTCTGCTTTTGTCTGGTTTTCCCCTGCCTGCCCCGACTTTGAAGGTACATCTGCCACCGCATGACGCAGCTGCACAGCCACTCTGGCAACGACCTCCTTTATCTCAAACGGCTTTGTGATGTAATCATCAGCGCCTGCCACGAGCAGATTGATTTTCTCATCCAGCTCATCCTTTGCCGTAAGGATTATCACCGGAAGTGACGCATCCATCTGCCGTATCCGTGCCAGAAGCTCCTCCCCTGAAAGCCCCGGAAGCATCAGATCCAATAGCACAAGCGCATAAGCTTCCCTTTCCAGCTTAAGCAAAAGCTCTCCCTCTGTGCCTGACCATGCCTGTCTTGTCCTATATCCGGCTTTTGAGAGCGCTGTCGCAAGCAGATCATTAATGTCCTTGTCATCCTCTATTATGAGTATCTCCCCGGATTTGTTGTCTGTCATAATATTCCCTTTCTCTATCTGTTGTACCACTTCTATATAACACTTTTTATATTCTAGAAATATCCCTCGACTCCCTGCACCAGTCCGTCTGCCAGATTTTCAAGTGTGGCATCGCTGTGGTCAGAGCATGCGTTGCCAAGCTCTACATCCACTGACGGTACCGTGCTGTATGAGGTCTGTGTCAGGTCTATCGCCATTGAGCCATTACCGTTTATCTTTGCTCCATGGGCGCGCAGTCCTTCTATCAGGCTTGCCCCAAGTGCATCATGCTGCTGCCAGTGCGATGCAACCGGCTCCATACCCTTTATACCTCCCGGCACTGATATGTAAAAGCAGCCCTTATCGTAGCTTAGTCCGTCGCCATCCCAGTGCAGAGCGATATGACAGTCTGCCGCATTATTGCAGATGACAGTACGTGCCACATTGTCAAGCTGTACATCGCTTCCGTCTCTTACCATAAGCACATCATAGCCTGCCGCAAGCAGCTTGTCCTTTAATATCTGCGCCATACGGAGTGTGACAGAGCTCTCCGGTGTACCGTCATTAAAAGACATACCACCTGAAACTGCTACTGCTTTTGTTGCGCCTGCGCCTGTTGTACCGCCTGTGGTCTTTGCCGAGCCATCCGGATGACAAAGTGTCTTCACAGAAGTGCCTCCGCTTGTACCGTGTCCAGCATTGACACCTACTACAATATTTTTGCGGTTTGCTGTGGCTTTGTACATAACCGCACAGCCTGAATTTATCGCTGAATGGTCTGCATACTGCCATGAAGGATTTAGTGATACCGATTCTCCATTCTCATAGGATGCTCTTTCTACATACTGATAAGAGGAATTATTTTCACCTGAATTGTTCTGCTCCTCGTCCTGCTGTTCGGCAGTCTGTTCTTCCTGCTGTGTTTCTGTCTGCTGTGTTTCTGTTGCAGCCTCTGTTACCACCTCTGTCACAGCTTCTGTTTCCGTAGGCATCTCGACCTTCTCTACAGCCTGTGTCTCTGTTGCAGGCTCTGTCGGTGTATCCTGTGCTTTTTTGCCACATGATGAGAGAGTAAATATCATCATGCCTGTAAGTAATATTGCTGTAAGTCTTTTCATTTTATGTAATCTCCGTTTATAATTAATCGAATTGCATGCAAGCATGCATGGATGATACCTTTTGACCCTTTAATCATATTATAATAAAATGTATGATTTTTCCACTCTTTTTTCAAATAAAGCGCTAACGTATGATCAGCTGGAAAACCAGTTAGAATTACGCGAAAAAATTGTTGAAATTGGAAAAAGATGGCCTGCAGTAATATATCCCAGAAAAACATATAGTCACTAGAAATTGTAATTCCTCTAAAAATCAGTTATACTATATATAAATGTATTGAACATATTTTAACCGGGGAGGCTCGCATGGAAATATTAAAACTGCCTGTTGGAATCGAGAACTTTGAAGATATACGAAAGTCTGGGTTTTATTATATAGACAAAACTATGCTTATTGAGCAGTTTTTAAATACTTGGAGCGAAGTGTGCTCTTCACCACCGGTTACCTGACCAAGCAGGGTGTGACCGACGATGGCAGGGTGCGTTTATCAATACCAAACCGCGAGAAAAAAATTTTTTCATCAAAAAAATCCGCGAATGGTTCAGCGATACAACTGGCATCGTGATAGAGCTTAAATATGCCGAAAACGGTGATATGGACGCAGCCTGCAGTGAGGCACTCATTAAAACAGGCGGGTCAGTAATAATCTAAATATACTTGATGTATTGCTTCATTTGTTCACCTGAAAATCCCTGTATTCATATCTCTAAAAAAAATGGCGAAGTGCTTATCGTAACACTCCGCCGAAAGCCTAACCGGTTTGAGCCAGATGCTTGGTTAGGTCTGCTCTATTATTGTATGCAATCCCACTGCATTTATACACTTAAATGTTCTTTCCAATCCGCAGGAAGATTCATTGCTATGAGACTGACCACATCACTATTATTTTGAATCATCTTATCGAAAGCATTTACAAATACTGTCCACTCCTCATCGGATGAACGTAGATACTTCATCGCCAGTAAGATTTGATACAAGCCATTATGCGCTGGTGGTGGCGTAATTTTATCTACATCCAAAATTTCCGGTGTCGTATGAATTGTACGATTATAAATTCTGGAATTATGAGCACACATATTACGCAATACTGAAACACCCTGTATCCATGAAGCAAGCATTTTCTGTGACGGATTTACCAAATTTCCTTTTTTCGATTTATATTGGTAATTAGCCGCTAATATAGAATATGAACTTCCAGTACCTGTTTTCAAATTCTTAATTATCTTCGATAATGTACCGAACGAAAGAACTTCAACGGCCGCCCATACAGGCACTTCTCCATCATGATTGTCAAAATTATGTTTGATAAACACATCATTTGAGCGAGCAATTTCTGACGCTACAGTAGCCATGTTCTGCCAATACCGTTTTTTCTCTTTAAAAATCGATGAATCTTGCAAAACAAGTGGTTCTTCGTGTATAAGCAATGCTTCCACCAATCGTACTCTCAAAGCAACCTCAATCTTAGAAATCATTGAAAAAACCAAAGATGATAATTCCTGATCAAATTGATACAATTTTATAATATTTTCAAACTTTGTTCCCGGAATATACTTCTTTGCAGCATTATCATATAATTGAAACGAATAGCCTCTCAAACGATAAAATCCAATTGACTTCAATGCCTTCTCTACATCTTCTTGAGATGTAATCTTCATTCCTGCGTCCACATAAGATTGCACCTGCTGTTCTATTGTTAATATTTGTTTTGGATATTGATACATAAAACACCCCATAAATAAAAAAGTCCCACCGGGTTGCGCATGAAAAATCAGAGGCGTGGTGGGTTCTGTTAATGCTATTATACAGCTTTCAATGTCACTGTCAAGATTATTTTTGTAAAAAAATCAGCACACATACAAACGCTTCTTTTTACCACATTAGGGCTTCGATCAAAAGTTAGTGGGCCATTTTTCAAAAACTTACATGAATTTATATAAAGTTTTATCCAAGTCGGAAATTTGCTAAATGCTCTAGCTATAAGCATTTAAATTGTAATTCCTCTAAAAATCAGTTATGCTATATGTAAATGTATTGAACATATTTTAACCTGGGGAGGCTCACATGGAAATATTAAAACTGCCTGTTGGAATCGAGAACTTTGAAGATATACGAAGGTCTGGGTTTTATTATATAGACAAAACCATGTTTATTGAGCAGTTTTTAAATACTTGGAGCGAAGTGTGCTCTTCACCACCGGTTACCTGACCAAGCAGGGTGTGACCGACGATGGCAGGGTGCGTTTATCAATACCAAACTGCGAGATTAAAAATCTTTTCATCAAAAAAATCCGCGAATGGTTCAGCGATACAACCGCAAATGACGGAAAGACACTTGAACAATTCTGCAATGCATTTGTGGATAGGGATACTGCTCGGTCTGCTGGGCTACAAAGCAAGCTGGCTCATCAAATCAAACACCGAATCGGGCACCGGCTACAGTGATATCCTCGTTGAAGTTCCAAAGAACCGAACCGGCATCGTGATAGAGCTTAAATATGCCGAAAACAGCGATATGGATGCAGCCTGCGATGAGGCACTGAAGCAGATTGAAGAAAAGTCATATGTGGATAAGCTGAAGCAGGATGGCATGCGCAATTTCATCAAGTATGGAATTGCTTGCTTTAAGAAGGATTGTAAGGTTGTGGTAAGTGAATAAGGCACGCATTTAAACAGGCGTAGAGAGACTAGCTCCACGCCTGTTTACTATTCTTTTAATACACATTTTGTAAGTCAATATATTAATTATTTCTTTCTATTATCATAAACACCAAGTACTTGTACTATTAATGCAAGCAACATAATAATAAATAAACCTATACTATTTCCATATAAAAATATAGTAAATGCCTGTATTGCAACAACTACCCAGTTACCTACTAATAAAATAAGTTCAAGATTAGTTTTCATATTCATTCCTCCATTAATCTCCCTTTGTTTTATTTTTGCCATTCCCGTCTGCAGACAGTCCTGACTCTATGTAAAGCTTTTACATACAAAAATTAATCAAATTCCCCTGCTGCATCTGCTCCTCATTTATCTTCTTATAAGGCTGTTTAAATATAAGCTGCTCTGCACATTTTGACAGACCTATGAGATTTGTTCCTTTCTTTTACATCATCTATGTGCAATGTCACTTATTATCCCACCAACTATAGACACATTCCAAAACATATGCAGTACGATTGCTGATACGATATTATTAGTGCGTAAATATACATATGCACATCCCATTCCAAGTATGAAATATATTAATAAATTGCTTATTTCCAGCATAAATCCACTCTGTTTTAAGCTATTTATGTGAAACATTGCAAATATAACTGCACTTATTAACATACAAACAACATTATCTGCCTTTAATATAGTTTTTAGAATAGTAATAACTGCACATCGATTAAATAATTCTTCTAATACTGGTGAAAATATTATAATTTTAATTATAATACCAGCTGATAACGCCTTCTCTTCTCCTTCTCCCAGCAAAACTTGAATTAATACTGACAAAAATGCTATTATTAAAAATACTGTACTAATTTCATTTAAAATCTCTTTATCAAAGGTTTTAAATCCTTCCCTCAAAAATGGGTAAAATATACCTATTGATAAAAAAAAGATTAAAGCATACATTATATAGTCGCTATATTCTATATAATGGTTTAATACAATATTCATGTATTTAAACCCACCGAGATATCCTATTATAAATATTATGGCATATACCATTATCATAACTTTATATATTTTTTTCATTGTTGTTTTGTACAAAAGTAGTCTCATATAAAATAATTTATTGAGACTACTTTTCCTTTTCTGTCTATCCTTAAATATTTATTGTCTTATAAACATACACAGCTATTCCTGCAATTATGCCGATTCCACCTGCAATCAGTATATACCTGACCGCTGTGCCTCCCTCTCTGATGGGCTTTGCCGTGATCATATACTTTCCAGGTGTGCTTAAATTAAGCCCGCTCATGTCTTTTGTACTCACAAGTTCGTATTTATGCTTTACGTTATTATATAGATACAGATATTTTCCTTTTACATCATCTATGTGCAGTGTCACTTCTCCGCACAGATACTCTCCATCGTTGAGATTGAATTTTATGCAGTCTCCTGCCCTTTCGAGTTCTATATCCGTATTAAGTTCATTTTTATAATTTACTATCTTCTTTCCATATCTCTGTTTACGATTACCGACACTGCGCCCGACAAATCCCCATTTGAAACTATTATCGTAGATGAACCTGTCTGTTTTTTCTTCCTGAATGGATAACTGAAAGCTTACCAGATTGCAAACTTCCGATATAATACTCGAAAAATTTTATTATGTTCATATATTTTAATTATTTCTTTTTATTATCATAAACACTAAATACTTGAGCTATTAATGCAAGCAGCATAATGATAAAAAGCCCTATGCTATTTCCATATAAAAATATAGTAAATGCCTGTATTGCAACAACTACCCAGTTAAATATTAATAAAATAAGTTCAAGATTTTTTTTCATTTTCATTTCCTTCCTAATTCATTATTTTCTAATATATCAGCATTTTTTGAAGAAATTCACAAATCACTCCCCAAAATGATATCAATGCACTTATCAGAATGTTGAAAGCAAAACTTTCTAAAAATACTCTATAATAAACTCAATTACTTTCTTAAACTTTCCTTGAATAATCATTCCAATAATTCCCACTATAACAATAATTATTCCTATATAAAACATAACATATGAATCAATAAACCATGTTGTTATTTCCATTATTGCACATCCTATGACAAAAATCATTACTGACAAATTAGAAACTATTTTTTTCATTTATCCTCCTTATTTTGTCCGATAATTTTCATTAGAAAATAATCTCTATTTTTCTTTCTTAATCATAATTATCTTCATATCTCTTATAGTTATTTGTAGCAAATCTGGCCAACCATGTATCAGGCGGAAGTGTCCATAAAATCACCAAAATCCACACTATGATACCGATAGCCCTGTAAACACCACAAAGCTCCGTGCATGGTGCAATATCCAGACACGCAAATACAGAAAAAACACCACAAATAATAAATGCAATACCAAAATACACCAACCAAAAATTATTCTCCCAGCGATTCTCAAAGAAAAACCCTTTTATTTTTCTCCGCTGTAATATAAGCAATACCACACCGGCTATAGTCATCGCTATATTAGCCGCTTGATAAACATATATTCCCAATATAAATGCAAGTAGTATCGCAGAAATAAAGACTCCGCATATTCTTGCTCCGGCTATGCCATCACTTGACACTTCATCTTTGATATTACTCATAGCACCTTTAATCTGTATTATAAAAAATACCAAATAAAACATAAGACCTGCTATCACAAGTCCAAGCCATTTGGGCAAGCCGAAAACTGCTTCTCCGATAAAGCAGCCTATTGCCAAAACACATAATTGTATGAATAAAATTTTTAAATTCTTCTTCATATTCCCCCTTATTTTGTCACTCCTATTTGCAATCGGTCCTGACTCTTCAACTGTTATTAATTTCTTTATATCCTATAATCCATATATCTTCAACCATAAATACATGAATGACACGAATGGTACTCAACAAATTTAGCAAGCTTATTTCTAAGATAAAAATAACATGACAAAAACCATATTTCAATAATAACCCCGTGAACGCTGCACTTAACCCCGCGAATGAAACTAAATCAACGATATCACATTTTCTGACAAACCTATAATATTGTTAAATATTTGGCAACAGTACCTTCACTTTAAACATTTCTGCCGTTGATTCCCAATAAAATTTACCATTATTTTTATTAATTGTATCCTTTACATTTTGTAAACCATACCCATGACTATCTTTTTCTTTTTTGGTGGTTTCCGGCAATCCATTATTATTTACAAATGTTTGATTTGATGCACTGTTGCATAGCTCAAGAACAAAATCATTTGATCCGGTATAGAATCTTACTGAAAGATATTTTTCTCCCTCCATATGCTGTAATGCCTCAACACTATTTTTCAAAAGATTTGAAAAAATAGTACAAAACTCAACATCACTTATCGGTAGTTGTTCATGTATGGCTCCTGAAACAGTGACCTTTACATCCTCTGACAACTGACTCACATAGCGGTTTAATAGCGCATCTATAATTGTATTTCCAACACTGTAGCAACAATTATGTATTCTTTTCAATTCTATTTGTATATCATAAATATACCTTCTTACTTCATCCAGCTTTTCCTGTTCTGCCAATTCTCCGATACACATAATATGGTTAGATATATCATGCCGAAATTTCTTTGTATTCTCTTCCTTTTCTAGCACTGCCTCATAATAGTTTTTCTGAGTTTGCTTTAACATTCTTTCAATCTCAAGATAGCTCTTCATTTTCTGATTCATACCGTATATATAAATCAGTACTAAACCTAATATAACAATACCCAACATAGACATTGCCGACAAAAGCTGTATCATTTTCATGTTTCCCATATTATTATATTTTTTAGATAAAATATTCAGTTCTGCAATGGTCAGTGGTATTGCAACCGCCATCATAACAATGCCTGCATACATGATTCCCGTTCCAATTTGTTCCAGCTTTGTATTTTCAACCTTACTCTTGTATCTCCTAATCACATAAACACTTCCATAAAATGATATGGAAATCACATTACTTATAAGCCATCCTCTTACGCTTTTAATCCCAGATGACGCAAATAGTTTCATAAACAATTCAATAACATAATCCATGTAAAGAATCAAAAAAGTCAGTTTTACAAAACAGGTCACCCTGCTCCACCGGTTTCCACCCATTGTTATAAATAAGATAACAAAAATAATAGGTATAACCATAAATGATAAAATCTCTACCTTATCATTAATACACAATGCTAAAATTGTCATGCTCAGTGCCGCAAATAGTCCAACCCTATATCTTTTTATCAGGCTTATGTTAAACACAGCCTCTCCGGCTAAAATATATTTTACAATTTCTAATAATAGATTTAAAAAAAGCACAACTCTCATACCAAATGTTCCCTATACGCAATCTGGAATTCTTTCTTTCTCCTTTGGGATACCCTTTTTACATATCCATGAATGAATATATTTCCCTTTTCATATTTTTCTATTTTATCAATGTTGACTATACACTGCCTATTAATACGGAAAAAAGTTGCTTTCTCCAACTCCTTCTCCAATTCTGACAATGAGCTTTCTTTCCTGTATCTTCCTTCTTCCAAAATAAATTCTATCGAGCTTTCGACAGCTTCTATAAAAAAATATCCTTGCACAATATATTATATTTTTCTCTATTTCGATATACCTCTATTTTCTTTGTTCCACCAAGCGATATAACCGCATCCTGCAACACTTCCCGGATTTCATCTATTTCAAAGGGCTTTGTAATAAAGCGAAATGTATTTATATGAAAGGCTTCCTTAAACCTGTCCACTCTGCTTGTTGCAACAATAATTTTACAGTCTTTTCCATTTTCACGAAGTTTTTTCCCGGTCTCTATTCCATCAAACTCCGGCATCTCTATATCAAGAAATAGAATATCCGGTTTTTTGCTGTTATCTAATAATTCCTTCCCACTATAAAAGCATTCAATCTCCGCTTCTGTCTTAGTTTCTGCTAAGCATATGCTGACTTTCTTTTTTAGTATTTCGCATACAATCGGTTCATCGTCACAAATACCTATTTTTATCATTTTGTATTATACCTCTTGAAATTATCTATAACCCAATTATAGACAAACTCACAGTATTTTTCAAACAAAATAATTATAACCATAGATGCCATAAATTTTAATATGATATTGCAAGAGCCAATACCAAACCGTGAGATAAAAAGGCTCTATAACACTAAACGTTTAATATGTCTTAAATCCGCGATATCACAAGCTTTCCATCCTGCACATCAACCCTGACCTTATTAGACTCTATCCCCGCTGCCTCAAGCATCTCATCAGTGAGTTTTATCCTGTGCGCCTTGTCCAATACCGTATATTCCATTGCAGGGTGTTTCTTCAATTTCTCCGTACTTACCTTTCCGTCAGATATAAGCACTGTGCGGTCTACACGACCTGCAAGTGCCATATCGTGTGTGACTATGATGATGGTTATACCAAGCTCTTTGTTCAGCTTATGAAACAGCTCATAGATTGTATCAGCAGTCCTTGTATCCACAGCTCCGGTCGGTTCATCCGCAAGCAGTATGTCCGGCTTATTTGCCAGTGCCACCGCTATCGCTGCGCGCTGCTGCTCTCCTCCCGATAGCTGAGCCGGAAGCTTATCCTTATGCTCCTGTAATCCCACTGCATTTAACAGTTTAAGAGCATAGCTTTTATTATTATCCTTGCGCTTTTTTATAATTTCTCCGTGTTTTAAATTACCGGTATTACCTGAATTTTCAAACATCATCACTGCCTCGACATTCTGCAGCACAGTCAGGTATGGGAACAGATTTTTGGCACTTTTCTGCCACACAAAGCCCACCTTGTCCCTGCGGTATCTCACCATTTCAGCTTCTGAATATGTGGAAATATCTTTTCCGTCAATAGTGAGCACTCCAGCCGTTGGAGTTTCCAGTCCTCCTATCATATTTAAAAGGGTGGATTTTCCGCTGCCGGATTTTCCTATTACCGCAAGCATCTCCCCTGTTTCCACCGTCAGGTCAAGCCCCTCCAGTGCCATCACCTTTTTATCGTCTGTCTCATATATTTTTACCAGTCCATCGCAATTTATCATCTGGTTTTCCCCTTTTTAATTTAAATTACTATGCCGTCACTAAGCTCAAACACTTCATCTCCCAGCTCCATCAGGTTCGGATCATGCGTGGTCATAACTATTGTGATGTCCTCATCGTCTATCAACTCACGGAACAATCGCATGACTTCAAATCCAGAAGCGGTATCAAGTGCTCCTGTCGGCTCATCCGCAAAGACCACCTTCGGGCGATGAACCACAGCGCGCGCTATCGCAACTCTCTGCTGCTCACCTCCCGATAGTTGTTCCGGCATATGGTTCATGCGATTTGAGAGTCCGACACGCTCGAGCAGCTCTGATACTCTGTCATGCGTATTCTCATTTATCACATCGGTTTTTGCATCTCCAATGTCATTATCCATTTCAGTCAAATTCTTCTGTATCTGACGTTTATTTTTCGCAAGTCTAAGGGCAAATTCCACATTCTCATATGCCGTCATCGTGGGAATTAGTGCTATAGACTGGAATACAAATCCCATCTCATACCGCCTTAGCATTTCCCGGTCTTTCTCGGTCATCTGCTCGAGATTTTTATCCAGAAACTGCACACTTCCCTCTGTCGGCATATCAAGCGCACTAAGGATATTAAGAAGTGTGGTCTTTCCGGAGCCGGAACGCCCTTTTAAGATGGCAAGTGTTCCTTTTTTTATCTCCATGGATACTCCGTCAAGTGCGTGGACTGTTGTACCATCTCCCGCCTTGAAATATCTTTTTATATTTTGAGCAATTATCGCATTTTCCATATGTCACGACCTCATTTACCATGCTATAAAAACCTTCTACCGACTACCACAAAATCATTTTTATCTGCTAACTATCTTCTCCAAGCCTTAGTGCCTGTGCTATCTTCATACTCTTAAGCAGTCTGCTGATAACCACATAGCATACGGCTACAGCCACGAAAAGTACTCCTGTAAGCTCCAGCATATCAGATGGATAAATATATACATTTACTCCGATATTGTGTTTCTGCGGCAGATATATGATCGATATGAGCCTTACAAACATCGCTGTTGCAGTTATACCTATGCCTGCTCCCGCAAGAAGCGGCAGAAATGATAAAAATATCTGCTCGTTTAAAAGCATTGCTTTTACCTCTCTCATTCTCATTCCCATTGCGCGGTATATACCAAACTGCAGCTCCCTCTGTTTTAGTGTCATAACCCAATACAGCAAAAATCCTACTGAGCACACTATCAGTGAAAGTATAAAACTTAATGTAAACATACCGTTTGTGATCTGCACTGTGGCTGAGTTTTTATTCTCGTCTATAAGCTGCTGCGCGAATGTTATATTCCTGTATATTTCACTCTGTACTTTTTCACTTTGAGTGTCTGTTAAATTGTCTGCTGTACTATCTGAATTTTCACTGTTCTCACCGCCCAGATATCCCACAATATCATCCACCGTTTTTCCTTTTGACAGGTTCATCCACACACTGTACGGTGTCATGCCGAACTTTTCCACAACCGTAGCATAATTTGCAACGATCAGGTATTTCTCCTGCTCGGTCACATTTTTGTCTGCATCTGTCTCATAGGTGTAACGCTCGTAGCCCGGAAAACCTTTTACTATGGCACATACCTTTACATTCTCGGATGCGTAGATCTGATCTTCATCGACAGCCTCCGGTACATACCTTGAGTAATTTAAGCTGTCACCAACTTTAAGTCCCAGATCTTTTGCCAGATTTGACGAAATGATGACTCCGTCCGGCTCTTTTGCCAGCTCATTCAGGTAATTGAACCAGTGATCGTCATTAATATCATCATTTTGGTCACTCTGCAATTTCGCAGTCTCACCGAATTCTTTTGTGTTTATCGCCATAAGATATGCATCCGAAACCGAACCACTGCCTGCGGAAATGTCTACCCTCTCGTCCTCAAGCACGCGCGTGACACCGTCACAGATGCCCTCATTTTTGAGCGACTCGTATTTACCGAAATCAGGCTCGTCATACATCCAGTTTACAGAGCCATTTTTATTGTACTGTATCCTGAGTCTGAAATCCTCGTTGTATATCGCATCACAGCCCACATTGTAGACGATACGCTGCTCCATATTGCTGTTCATGGTGCGCGCCATATTCGCATCAAAAATACCGCCAGCCACTGTCATGATAAGAAATACTGCCAGAAATCCCTGATTGTATCTGGTTCGTTTTAGCTGTAAAAATGATGCATACATTGCCGGAGAAAAATGCTTTTTAAAGAGCCTGTCCACAAGCAGAATAATAAGTCCGGTAAGTCTTACGCACAAAAGTGCCGCTGCAAATATAAAAAGCGAATTGTCCAGTATCATGACAGGATCTATGCTCCTGTTCTCAAGAACAGATATCGCAAGCGTACTCTTCTGCTTGTTGTAATTGTAAAGCAGATATGCTGACAGAGCCAAAAGTATAACGTCTATAAAGCATTTCTCCCAAAGAGGCTTTTTCTTTGATATTCGTTCCCTACTGCTGCGCTCTGATATGGCATCCTTTGATTTTTTCCACACCGGAACTGTAATAAATAGTACCATGATAACTGCTGCTGCCACCGCATAGACAAGCATCTGCCATACAAATTTGTAAGTGCTTATATCCTTTGCCGTAAATCTTAAAAATCCGTCTGTAGATGCGGCAGCCCGGCACATTATATATCCGAGTACTATTCCGAGTACACAGCCCGCAAACGCTATTATTCCCGACTGCTGTAAGTACAAAATAAATACCTGTAATTTTGTCGCACCGCGGCTTCTTAAAACAAGTATGTCATTTTGCTCGAGCGAAAGTATCTGTACAGATATCATTCTTATAAATAAAATCAAAAGCACAAGACACGGCAGCTCCAACGCCCAAAGCATCAGCTTTATCGTCTTCTGCTGTGTAAAAAAGCGCTCCAGCGTATCACGGATGTTGTCATTGTAGAGCTTGTCAGCATCCTTAAACTGCTCCATATACCCATCATAAAGTGAGGCATTTTCCGTGTTGATCTGCGTATAATCCAGCATGAGAAAATCACTGTAGCTGATATTGTCCTCACTGTAATACTGCATCATTTCGTCAAAAACATCCTGCGAAACAAACATCACATCGCCCATATCCGAAAGCGTCTTGGCCCAATATGGATTGTTTATATCTTTTTCACAGCAGATCTGTGATATGACGAAAGAAATTTCCTTTTTCCCACTGCCATCAGGTACATGTAAATAGATTTTTTCACCTGCTACAAGTCCGTAGTGATCCATTGTCTTTTCGCTTATACAGCATTCGAATGTGGCTGTGCCAGTCTGAGATTTTACAACATCCGCGTACTCCGAAAGTCCCGGCAGATATCCTATTGTAAAATAATTGTTAGGTCCTCCAAACTCTGTATCTGCGCGTCCTCCTGGGAGTGTGATAAGCTGCTGTGAGGAAACCTTGTTTATATCCACATATTCAGTCCACTTCTGCTCGTATCCTGACAGCTTATCAAGTACTGACTGCGAATCAGGATAATCTGCCACCGCATATGTTCCCTCGCGGCTCATCTGTGCAGGAAACTCATTCTGCTGTGTGGCATGATCCGTAAAAAGTCTGTCGAGTATCTGATTTCCCGCACCCTTTTCAAACATAGAGTGGCACACAAAAAGTGCTATAAACAAAGCCACTCCCATAAGCAGACACAAATTTAACCATTTTCTGTTTTTTAATTTATTAATTACGAAGCCAAACATATTTCATCGCCCTCATCAATACCGTAAAGCACAAGTGTATCGCTGCCTGATGTATAATCGCTCAATATTACCGGCTGCTTTACCACGCTGTCCCCATCAATTTTCCACACATAGTATGATATATCATCCTTGTCCATCGGATTGACCTGCTTGTGTATTATCGAAGTCGGCACCACTACCACCTTTTTAAAAGAAACATAAGAAAACTTTACAGCAGATGCCCTGGTCAGATCATCCGGTATTCCATTGTCAAGTTTTATATAAAATGCTGCATTTCCATATCCTGAATCTGTGTTTCCTGTAATATGCACACCTTTATCATCCTGATTTATATATCCCCTTTGAGCTTGCCTGCCGTAACCGGCAAAACCGATACAGTTTCCGTAGATTGTTGTACCGTCCAGCTCAAGTGATACGCGCTCTCCCACATCTGCTATATTGTCCGTATATACTTTATAGTTATTGCTATCCTTTACCAGGACCTGCAGTACGTCCGTGGAATTTCCGGTTATCTGCAGGATATCTGAGCCTTCCTCCACATTATCTCCTGCCTTGACACTCACCTTTGAAACTTTGCCGTCATTTTTGGCATATACTGAAATATTTCCTTTGCCGTCATTTCCTGCGCTTATGCTGTCATATGCTGACTGTAGCCGGGAAAGCTGATAGGTGTGGTCTGCACCGGCAAGTTTTTTCTGCAGATCAAGCAGCTGTAAGTTCAATTTCAACTGCTGCTCTTCATATGCTGTATCCGACTTTTCATCCTCCTGGTTATTTTCTTCTGCGCTGCTACCACCTTCAGATAAATCTTTTACCTGTTTATCGTAATCTGCGATCTTGTGCGCATAGGATTCATTCTCCGCGTCGATCTCATTTTTTGCCTCTGTTATGGCAGCTTTGCCCTCTCCGGTATCCACCACGTAAAGCAGCATCCCATTTTCTACCGTATCGTCCTGCTTCACATTGACAGAAACGATCTGCCCTTCATAATCACAGGTTTCGGTTATCGTCCCTGCGTCAGATCTGCTGTAGCTCACACCGTAGTTTGCTATATCAAAGTCAGATCTTGTTACCGTATATTTGCTGTACTTTGTCGGAACCTGATCTGTAGAATTATAGTAGACCAGCTCCCCCTCTTTTAAGCCCTCTGTGACCTGTGTATAGTTTTCATCATACTCACCTGTTGTTATGATGCGTTTCTCTCGGCCGCCCTCATCATTTTTCACATAGACATATCTAGTATCGCCATCCTTATAGATGGAATCTTTTCCCACGACAAGTGCCTGTTTTGCTTTTGTCTTTTCAAAATATACCGGATACATCTGTCCTGCCGTAAGAAACGGCTTTTCCCTGCTTTCCACGCACACATCCGGATAGCGGTTGTTTATCTTCGAAAGTACCAAAACCTCTGATGTATATTGAGACTCGGTGACATCATATTTTTCGCCATCGACTATCACATATTTCTTGTCATAATCGCTGTATTTGTACTCATTTATGGCTGTATCTTTTATATCCAGCACAAGGTCATCCGTATCGGAGACAATGACTATATTCTCGTATGCCGCAGCAGACCTTCCACCTGTCAGCTTCTTAGTGTAAGTGACAAGACCGCTGTGGGCTGCCTTAAGCGTTCCATCATCAACGATCTGCTGATATAAAGCCATCTGCTCATTGATCTTTTGCACGCGGTATTCGTGAAGCTGCTTATCGTACCGCTCATTTTCCTGTTCTGTGGCTATCAGTGTGTTGTTCTCCTGCCCTGCTGCCTGACTCTCCCATAATTTGATCTGCGTATCCGAGATCTGCGCGGATATCTCATATGTCTCATTCTCATGCGCCAGCGCATCCTTACATTCCTGCAACTGTTTTTTTGCCTCATCCACATCACAGACTGCAAGCACATCCCCCGCATTTACTGTATCTCCCGGCTCCACATATATCTGTGAAATATTGACATTGGCACCGTAGTAATTGCAGTAATCCCTTGGAACTGCGGTAGCCATCAGCACATGCATGGAGCCGATCGTACCGTATTCCACAGGTCTATAGGCTTCATTTAACGCTACAGGTTCTTCAAGCTTTGGTATGCTGCTTTCTGTCATTTTTCCACAGCCGCCTGCCACAAACGATACACATATCCCCAGTACTGCCAGTTTTTTTATTGATAAAAGGTTTCTGTTCTTCACTGCAAAACCACCTCATCCCCGCTTTTAAGTCCTTCTGTGATGATCCGGTAGTCTCCCACCTGATCTGCGACACTTATCCATACCGCCTGTCTGTATCCATTCTCATCCAGTGTGTATACAAAATACCTGCCATCCTTCTCATGTACTGCGTCCTTTTGCACATACACAGCATTTTCTATAGCAGGGCGCGTCACTTCCATGGAAAATATCTGTGCATCCGATACTGCCGACATGTCCGATACCGGTTCAAAAACAAGCTTTTTATCGTCCACCTCTTTTACCTTAAGTTCAAACTCTATATCAGATGCTGTTGCCGTGTATACATCACCTACATTAAAGTCATAACCTTCCGGTCTGTCAGCCTCGTAATTGCCGTTTCCGCTGATTTCTGTTATAAGATTGCTGCCCGGTTCAAAAACTCCCGCCAAAAGCGAATTGTTCATTGCTGTGATCGTGCCATCCTCGGATGCCGTAATCTGATATCTCGACAGCTTTTCCTCTGCCTCATCAAGATAAAGCTGCGCAACCTCTGTATCCTTATCAAGCTGGGCAATATCGCTTGAATAATCCTGAGTATCATCGATTTTCATAATAGCCCTGTAGTGCTCTGCCAGAAGCTTATTCTGACTGATCTGCCCGCTGTAGTCCTCAATCTTTTTCTGTATCTCCCCGGATTTAAAAGCCACCAGTATATCGCCCTTTTTCACATGATCACCCACTGCCACATTTACCTTTTCGAGCGTAAGCTCCGTGTTTGTCGCACCATAGGAAAACCTGGTATAGCCCTGTGCTCTCAGACTGATGGTAGTCTGCGGTGTGAGTGAACCGCTCTGTACCGTAACTGTCTGGTATGATATTTTCTCGTAGGAAGCTCTGTCCGTCTGTGCAAGCTCCTTTTGTGCCACCCCACATCCTGAAAATAAAATAGAGGTAATTACAGTGGCAAGTGTCAAACGACTTATATATTTTTTCTTTCTGTTAATCATATATTTTTCACATCTTTTCCATCAAAATATGAACCCGATCCATTAGCTAAATTTTATATGAGATCATCAATCCTTATGATCGTGCCATCTATAGCATTCACATACACCGGATATCTGTCGTAGCCATTATCCTGTTTTGACAGACACCATGCCGGAACATAAGTATATTTATCCTTGTCAGATGCATCCTTCAAACGGATATATCCGAGCTTTAGATTGTTGTAAGTGTGATTTTGTGTAAAATCATACTGATCTGAATTCTTTGTCATGTCATCCTTGATGATCTCTTTTATAGTGTCCATTGACAAAAGTTCTACGTTTTTTGACTCATTTACAATATCAACCGGGTAAGAAACATTAAATTCCGTCACTCCCTGATCCGTCACAATAAAGGAACTGCTGCCATATGGCATAAAATCATCATAGTTATCGAGTTTCTCCCATATATCCATATTCCGGGTGAAATCGAGTGACTTGCAAAACGCTATGCCATCCTCACCCTCGCCGTAATCTATGATATATCCCCAGGCTGTATCCTTTATAACGCTCTCTTTATCATCAGTTTTTACGGTATCATCGCCATCCTCTATCACTCCTGCGCTCCACTCGTAGTCTGAGGTTCCTATATATACCTGTGAAGCCCTGCCTAATTTATTTTGAAATTCTTCTGCCTTCTTTACAGCTTCGTCTTTGGTCAATACACACTCGTTGTCATATCCAGAGGTAGTATCTCCATCTGTAGAACCTCCATTAAGGCCCCATACACCCTGCTCCTGTTCAAATGATGGTGGTCCGTAATAGCCATACTCACTGCTATCATATGATGTGCCCTCACTTCCTGCTTTAAGAGGCTGTGCTGAAATATATTCAAGCGAACCGTCCTCAGCAATTCCAAACCTAAGCTCACAGAAAACATTACCAATATATCCCAGATACTCATTACAATCCGTATAGTCTGTGGCTATTTCACGCGTATCCAGTGCAGACGGTTCTGCCTTTTCATACTGTTCCAGCAGATCATTTTCACTTTTCATCACCCTGCTGACGCCCTCTTCTGTGATAAGTCCCGCATCAATTTCCTGCTGATACCCGGCAATCTCATTTTTTACAACCTCCATGCTGTGATATATCTCTTCTTTCGTATAATGAGGTATGTCGTGATAATATACGCTACTATCGCCAAAATAAGCCTCTATCACACTCTTTTTGAAATCGGCACCCACCTTTATATTCTTCACCTCAACAACCGACATGCTTTTGCAGTCCGGCAGGGTAATGTCTGCTGAAATATCCACATCCACACTTTTGTCAGATGTCTCAACAGAAAAGCTGTCATTCCATTTCGTACTGTCGTCAAACGCACTTATATCACTTCCTGCTTTTGTGTTTATATTTTCAGTTTCCATATTGTAATCTACTTTTTTTCCTGAACAGCCGGTTAATGCTATTGCAAGAACCAACGCCGGTATAATAACGTTTTTCCTCTTCATAGCCTCTCCTTTACAGTGAATTTTCCAAATTTATGATTGTTCCATCTATAGCGTTTACAAAGATAGCATTTTGCTCATTGGAGTAGTCTACCAGACGTGACAGTGCCCACGCCGGAACATAGCTGTATTTTCCCTGCTCACTGTCACTTCTTATCTTAAGATAACTAAGCTGTAGCTTATTGAATGACGATGCAATATCATATTTATCAGGATTTTCCGTAATCTCCGCCTTGATGATCTGCTCTATATTTTTCAGAGAAATAAGCTCCACATCCTTATAGATCTGTGTTACATTTACCGGATATTCCATCTGCACATCAATTATTCCATCATCCGTGACTGTAAGAAGTGTACTGTCAGGCAGTGTAACATCATCTATATCACTATCATTTGCTTCATACACCGACAAATAGGTATCCATATCAAATCCATCCTTAAATGTGATTCCGTCTATGCCGGTCGCGTATGAATAAATATATCCCCACACTGCTGTCTGATAGTCATTTTCCTCTTCGCTGTTATTAAACCCTATCCAGCTGCACTCACATTCACCTCGTTCCACCAGATCCTGCATTCCCAATTTACTAAGGAAATCCCCGGCTTCTTTTTTGGCTGATGCGGCAGATTTACTGCCCTCATTTGAGGTCTCGTCTGCCTTATCCTTTAGATCATCATCCTGAAAAGTCTGCGTTATGGTATCATAGTCCTCATTCCTTAAAGATGGTGGACCGTAATCTGTCCCGGACTGATGCAAGGCGTAAGCATGTACCTTGTGAGCCTCAAAATCCACCTCACAGAACACATCACCCTTGTAGCCTGCAAATACTTCACAGTTTTCGAGATCCTTTGCCACGGTATAAGTAGTCTTTGCCGTTTCAAGCTTATCCCTATATTCAGCCAGCCGCTGTTCCAACCACTCACTGTGAGTTTCATCCTGTGTTTTCTGCCAGTCCTCTATGACCTCATTCAGTTCGTCAACAGTATAATGATCCGGATCGTGATAATAGTACTCGTTCCCACCAAAATATAAATCCAGAAAACGCTTTTTGTAATCAGCATCTATCTTTACATTTTCCACCTCAACAACCGACATGTTATCAAAGTCCGGAACTACAATATTTGCATTTACATATACTGTTTTCTCGCCATTACCGGTCTGTATTGTAAAGTTTTCATTCCAGCCGGAGTCTGCCCTGATATCAGCTAAGGCAGACATATTTTTTGTCTCTTTACTTTCGCTCTCATTCCCATAATCTACTTTTTTGCCTGAGCAGCCTGTGAGTGAGATGATTACTATCGCTTCAACGATCGTCATAGCCGCTGCGAGTATTCTTGTGTGTTTTCTCATATGCCAATCCTCCCTGATATGTCACATTTTTTTCTACAACATAATTATTCCTGTGAAAGTACGGTCTAATGTAAACATTCTGTATCTTAACTCAGATCGTCCGAATGTATCACACTTCCGTCAATCGCGTTGATAAATACAGGGCATGCATTTGCAGTGCCTTTCTGCAGCAATTCCAGACTCCATGCCGGAATATAACTGTATTTTTGCATATCAGTCCGGTTGTTTACCCTTATGTATGCAAGTTTTAGAGTGTAATATTTTACATTTGTATCCAGTACATATTCATCAGCATTGTTTTCAAGCTCATCCCGGGCAATATCAAATATATTTTCTAAAGGAAGCATTTCTACATTTTCCTGTTTTCTTACTATACTTACCGGGCAGTCTATATAAAAAGTCCCTATACCATATTTATCAACATAAAAATTGTAGAATTCATTATCAAAAGTATCCTCTATACTATCACCATATTTCATATTGTATCCGCTGTAATCCATCGGTTTTAAAGCATCATCAAATAATATTTTGCCAACTCCGATATTGTAGTAAAATCTATAACCACTTACACACTCATGTATATCATCTTCCTGATACACCTGATTGGCTCTTTCGTTATATCCACTCCATTTCAGCTGCGAACTCTCAGTCTGCGGGATGGATGAAAAACCTGTCTCTTTCAAAAAGCTGTCTATCATATTTCCCGCTTCTTCTATTGTGATACCCGATTCATTTTCCTCCTGCGCGATTTCCTCTCCCGATGTATCCTGTGAATCCGTGATATCATTTACCGTATCATATTCCATGAGTGAATCCGGTCCAAAGTATTGCTGCACATATCCATCGTTAAATATATTACTCCACTCATATTCATTACTTCCTGCCTTTTTGGTATATCCTTCAATCGGACCTGCGCCAATTCCCGACAGCCATTTATTTTCATCACCATCTGCAACAAAATTCACGTTATACCAGGTGTTTCCTTTTTTCCCTACAAACTCATCACATGAATCATACTCTGTAGCTATAGTCCATTCATCCCCGGCAATTTCCAGATAATGCGTATATTCCTTCAAAAACTCAGCTCTGTTTCCTGTGCCAGATGTATCAGTTGGTGTTGTTGAGGAATTTATGGAATCAATAAGATTTTGAAGCTGTGTTTTTGTCCAATGTTCTTTATCATAGTAATAAATCTGCGACTCTCCAAAGTATGCCTTCAATACCTTTTCCTTGAGCTTTGCAGTATAAGGTATCTTTTCCACTTCAACTACTGACATTGTCTTACAATCAGGCAGTTCCACTTTTGCACTTATATCTATATTTACATTTCCAATTTCTGTCTGCACGGAAAACTCATCGCTGTAGGTCTCATCTGTACTAAAATTCTTTACATTGCATACAGCACTTTTTGTCAGTTTTTCTGTATCAGTGCCATAATCTACCTTTTTATCTGCACAGCCTGTAAATGATGTGAGGACAAGTGCCTCGATGAGTGTCATAATTGCTGCAAATAATCTCATATTTCGTGAAGATATGTTACCCCTTTTATCCATATGTGGTTCTCCTCCCTTTTTGTTCTTTCCCGGTGACTATTCAGAATAGTTATCTTCCATGTTGTTATAATGAGTATATATGTCAGTTGTAAACTTTTTGTATCATACATTGCATTTTTATTATAAAAACCCGGTCTGCACATACTTATGCAAACCGGGTCTATATTTAACGTATCTTGTAACTATTAAACTATACCAATTCAGGAATTTTATATCCTGCTTCCTCCATCGATTTTTCAAATTCTCCAAGGCTGACATTTGCCTCTTCGGCTGCTACATCTATTTTTAACTTTCCCTTTGAAACCAATGAATACAACATATTATTTTTTCCCTGAAGAATCCCCTCTTCCTTCTGTTCCTCACCATACTCTTTGGCATATTCCTTTGCATATTCTTTTGCATATTCTTTGGCATATTCCATTGCATACTGTCTTACTGCTTCACTCATAGCACCACGTCCTT
>OGFG01000882.1_pt1 | contig 33497 bp, 29 predicted proteins | sample 1570761 | NCBI WGS metagenome assembly OGFG01 (sample SAMEA2581938, study PRJEB24529) | metagenome | biome: Human gut stool | place: China | collected 2011
GGCGACGCCCGTTTTCTTTCTCGGGAAAGAAAATGGGGGTCGCATCACGCGGCACATGTGCCGCAAAGCCTTTCGCACCTGTGCGAAAAAGCATCCGCGCCCTCACGGGCGCAAAAAGTGAGGAACATTTTCATGATTTTCAAAAAATCCGGCCCGCCGGAATGGCTGCTCGTCTGTTTGGGCAACTACGGCAAGCAGTATGAAAACACCCGCCACAACATCGGCTTCATGGCCGCGGAGCGTCTGATCGACAAGCGCGATCTGCGCTGCAACCGCCTGCGCTTCCGCGCGCTGACAGAGGTCATCGAATTTGGCGGGGCGAATGTGCTTTTGATGATGCCGCAGACCTACATGAACCTCTCCGGCGAGGCTGTGGGCGAGGCGGCGCGGTTCTATAAAATTCCCGCTGACCACGTCATCGTCATCTCCGACGATATTTCGCTCCCGCTCGGCAAGCTCCGCGTGCGCGGCAGCGGCAGCGCAGGCGGACACAACGGCCTCAAGAACATCATCGCGCACCTCGGCACCGACGCTTTCCCGCGCGTCAAGGTCGGCGTCGGCGCGCCGGAGCACGACATTGTCGACTGGGTCATCGGCCCGTTCACGGCCAATGAGCGCAAGGTCATCGACGGTGTGCTCGACCGCGCGCTCGGCGCGGCGGAGTGCATCATCACCGACGGCGTGAGCGCCGCGCAGAACCGCTACAACGGCTGAACGCTTTTTGCCGCCAAAATTTAAAAAATCGACATAGACTTTTTGCCAAAAGCCTATATAATAAAATGACTGACGACCACGGGCATGACCCGCCGCGGCTGCGGCGGATCTGCCCTTTTGCGCGCTGCGGGAGGAGGGATACGGCATGGCGCAGGGGATGAACAAACTCAACGAAGCGCTCGCATCTCTTCCCGAGGTGCGCGAGCTGCTGCTCTCGCTTGACGCGGGCACATCGCCCATCGCCGTGTCGGGCCTTTCGGGTGTACACCGCGCGCAGCTCACCGCTGCCGTGCGGCACAAGACACAGCGCCCGCTTTTGATCGTCTGCGCGGACGAAAACGAGGCAAACCGCATGGCGGGCGACCTGCACGAGCTGCTCGGTGAGGACGTGAGCCTGCTGTTCGCGCGCGAATGGCAGCTGCGCGACCGCGTGTTCGCCTCCCACGGCTGGGAGCAGCAGCGCATCGGCTCGCTGTGCAGCCTTGCCGCCGGAAAAGCGCCGATCCTGGTCGCGACGGTCGACGGCCTGATGCAGCGAACGCTCCCGCCCGACGCGCTGCGCGGCGCGGTGACGGACATTTCGCTCGGCGACCGCTTTGACCTGAACGCGCTCTCGAAAAAGCTTGTCGAAAGCGGCTACACGCGCGCGGAAACGGTCGAGGGCGTCGGCCAGTTCGCGCTGCGCGGCGGCATTCTCGACGTCTGGTCGCCGCTGAGCGCGCCCGTGCGCGTCGAGTTTTTCGACGACGAGGTCGACGCGATGGGCGAATTCGACGTGACGACCCAGCGCCGCACGCAGAACGTCAAATCCCTGACCGTCCTGCCCGCAGCGGAGGTGCTCCCCGCCCTCTCGGACGGCGGGCGCGAAAAAATGCTCGAGCGCCTTGGGCGCGCCGCGCAGAAAATTGCGAAAAAGGCCGAAGACAGCCCCATCGTCCAAACGCTGCGCAGCGACATCGAGAGGCTTCGTAACGACCTGCCGCTCGGCGGCATGGACCGGTATCTCGCCGCGTGCTACCCCGACGAAGTCTGCGCGCTCGACTATCTTTCACCCGACACGCTGATCGCCGTCAGCGACGGCATGCGTGTTTTGGAACGCAGCAAGAACTACCACTGGGAGCTCTCCGAGGACGTGAAGCCCCTCATCGAAGAGGGCGTTTTGTGCGGCGAATTCGCCGCGCTCGCGCTCAGTCAGGAGGCATTGAGCCACCGCATGGGCGCGTTCCCCGTGCTGCTGCTCGATTCGCTCCCCACGTCGCGCAATCTGCTGCCGCCGAGGGCCATCCTCAGCATGAACGCGCGCTCGCTGCCGTCGTATGGCGGCAGTCTGGAGACCGCCGCGGGCGACATGGAGCGCTATCTTGGCGCAGGCTGCGGCGTGCTCGTTCTCTGCGGCAACGAAACGCGCGCGAAGAATTTCCAGCGCCTTTTGGAAGAGCGGAACATCCGCGCGCAGCTCAACTTGAAAAACGACCGCCTCCCCGCCCCGCACGAGACCGTCATCGGCCTCGGCGCGCTGAGCGCGGGCAGCGAATATCCACAATTAAAGCTCGTCATCCTGACCGAGGGCCAGCTGACCGCTCCCCTCTCCGGCAAGCGCGCAAAGGCGCGGCCGAAGAAAGAGACGTCGGCCCGCGCCGCGCTGCGGTCCTATGAAGACCTCTCCCCCGGCGATCTCGTCGTGCATGTCCACCACGGCATCGGCCGCTTTGCGGGCATCGAGCGCATGCGCGTCGACGGCGTGGACAAGGACTATATCAAGATCTGCTACGCGGGCAACGACAGCTTATACGTCCCCGCGACGCAGCTCGACATGGTGTCGAAATACATCGGTGGCCATGGCGAGGACGAGGACGGCCAGCAGCGCACGAAGCTCAGTAAGCTCGGCGGCACGGACTGGTCGCGCGCGAAAACGAAGGCGCGCGCCGCGGCGAAGGACCTCGCCAAGGGGCTCATCGCGCTCTACGCTGAGCGCCAACGCCGCCCGGGCTTCGCCTTCTCGCCCGACTCCCCGTGGCAGAAGGAGTTTGAAGAGGCCTTCGACTACGAAGAGACCGACGATCAGCTCCGCGCCATCGCCGAGATCAAGGCCGACATGGAGCGCAGTACGCCGATGGACCGCCTGCTCTGCGGCGACGTCGGCTACGGCAAGACTGAGGTCGCGCTGCGCGCCGTGATGAAGTGCGTGCTCGACGGCAAGCAGGCGGCCATCTTAGTGCCGACCACCGTGCTCGCCCAGCAGCACTACGCGACGGCGCTGAACCGCTTCCGCTCGTTCCCCGTGCGCATCGAAGTGCTCTCGCGCTTCAAAACGCCGGCGCAGAAGAAACAAATTTTACAGGATGCCGCCGCGGGAAAGATCGACTTACTCATTGGCACACACTCGCTGCTGCAAAAGAGTTTGCACTTCAAGGACCTTGGCCTTCTCATCATCGACGAGGAGCAGCGCTTCGGCGTAACGCACAAGGAAAAGCTCAAGGAGCTCTCGCGTCAGGTCGACACGCTGACGCTCTCGGCAACGCCCATCCCCAGAACGCTCAACATGGCGCTCTCGGGCATTCGCGACATGTCGACCATCGAGGTCCCGCCCGTCGACCGCCAGCCGGTGCAGACCTATGTGCTCGAGCATAACTGGAGCGTCATCGCCGACGCCATCCGGCGCGAGCTCGCGCGCGGCGGGCAGGTCTACTACATGCACAACCGCGTCGAGACCATCGACCGCTGCGCCGCGACACTCAAAAAGCTCCTCGGCGACGACGTCGCTATCGGCGTCGCGCACGGCAAGATGGACGAAAAGGGCCTGTCGTCCGTGATGCAGCAGCTCTCGGACGGAGAAATTCAGGTGCTCGTCTGCACGACGATCATCGAGACGGGCATCGACATTCCGAATGTCAACACCCTCATCATTGAGGACGCCGACCGCCTCGGCCTCGCCCAGCTGCACCAGATACGAGGCCGCATCGGCCGCAGCGCGCGCCGGGCGTATGCCTATATGACCTACCGCGCGGGCAAGATCCTCACCGAGGTTGCGGCCAAGCGCCTGACGGCCATCCGCGAATACGCGGAGTTCGGCTCGGGCTTCCGCATCGCGATGCGCGACCTTGAGATTCGCGGCGCGGGCAATTTGCTCGGCCCCGAGCAGTCGGGCTACATGATGAGCGTCGGCTACGATATGTACTTGCAGCTCCTGGAAGAGGCCGTACTCGAGCAGCGCGGTGAAAAGGCGCCGCAGCGCACCGAATGCTCGGCAGACCTCACAGTCTCGGCCAACCTGCCGGAGAGCTACATTCCCTCGGGCGAGCAGCGCATGGATATCTACCGCCGCATCGCGGCGCTGCGCACCGCCGAGCAGTCGCAGGAGCTGCTCGACGAGCTCATCGACCGCTACGGCGAGCCGCCCCAGCCGGTCCTCAAGCTCATGGACGTCGCGCTTTTGCGCGCGGAGGCCGTGCAGATCGGTGTGAGCGATATCTCGCAGCGCGGCAGCGAGATCACCTTCACCTTTGCCGCGTCCGAGGCAGTCCCCGTGGAGGCCGTGATGGCCCTCTGCTCACTGCCGAAGAACCGCCGTCGGCTCACGCTCTCCGCCACGGGGACGGAGCCGAAGCTCCTGCTGCGTCTTACGCCAAACGAGGACGCATTGGATACAGCCTTGACGCTGGTCGGAGACCTGCGTGTGAATAAGGAAGAAAACGAAAAAGAGGTAACATTATGATCAAGAAGAGATTGCTTTCGTTCCTTGGCGCGGCGGCCATCACCGCGGCGCTCACCTTTGCCGTCGTGTCGCTCTCGCCCTCGAACGGCTTCACCTCCGGCACGATGCAGGAGGGTCTCTGCTACGAAGCGACCGGCGTCGCGCCCGACGCGATCGTCGCAAGCCTGAACGGCAACGGCGCGAGCGCCGACCTTGTCGCATACTGGATCGGCTACGACGTGTCGTATCTCAACAGCTACATGCAGTATTACACCGGCTCGTCCATCAACTGGGACGACACCCTCTCCGACGGCATGAGTGTCGCCGACTATGTGAAAGCAAGCGTGCTCTCGTCCGTCAAGCAGCACTTGGTGCTTGAAAATCTCGCCAGCAAGTACGGCGTGACGCTTACCGCCGAGCAGGAGGCCGCCATGGCCGAGAGCGACCAGAGCTACATTGACCAGTACGGCAGCGAGGAAGCTTTTGAGGCCGAGATCGCCAAGCTCGGCATGCGCCGCGAGACCTATGACCGCGTCACGCGCTCGAACTACCTGTATCAGAATCTCTATCAGCTCTACAACACCGAGGGCAGCGCGCTCTACGCCTCGGACGAGGACCTCGCCGTCTACGCCGCCGAGCAGAACTATATCACAGCAGACCACATCCTGCTCTCGACCAAGGACCTGACCACCGGCGAAGCGCTCACCGACGAGCAGAAGGCCGAAAAGAAAGCGCTCGCTGAGGAGCTCGTCGAAAAGCTCAATTCCTACACCGGCGACGACATCGCCTCCTACTTTGCCGAGCTCGCCGACGAGTACAGCGAGGATCCCGGCCGCGAGAGCCATCCCACGGGCTACACCTTCACGACCGGCTCGATGGTGCAGGAGTTTGAAGACGCCGCCTACGCGCTTTCCGAGGGCGAGGTGAGTGAAGTCGTCGAATCCAGCCTCGGCTATCACATCCTGCTCCGCCTGCCGCTCGACAAGTCCGCCGCAGCCGACGAGGTGCGCGAGGAGTACTTCACGAACTTCATCGCCGAGCAGGTCGATGCCGCCGCGATGGCGACGAGCGCGGACTATGATAAGCTCGACCCGCAGACGATCTACGAGGCGATCGTCGCCGCGCAGGCGGAGGGTTAAATCGCAGCGCGGCGCACTGTACGGCGCTTGCGCCCGCGAGGGCGCGTGAGGGGCAGCCCGAAAGGGCTGCTTCCTTTTCGCGTCCCGGCAGGGGCACTGCTTTTTTCCCTGCACCGTGCAGAGGACAAAATAAAAAGGAGACCTCTTTCGAGGTCTCCTTTTATTTTCAGGGGTTAGCGGTGCTTTAGCACTTCTCGAAGATGGTGGCAACGCCCTGGCCGCCGCCGATGCAGAGGGTGGCAAGACCCTTCTTGGCGTCGTCGCGCTTGAGCATTTCGTGCAGCAGGGTGACGATGATACGAGCGCCGGAAGCGCCGACGGGGTGGCCGATGGAGATCGCGCCGCCGTTGACGTTGACCTTGCTCATGTCGAAGCCGAGCTCACGGGCAACAGCGATGGACTGGGCCGCGAAGGCTTCGTTGGCCTCGACAAGGTCGATATCGTCGATGGTCAGGCCGGCCTTCTGCATGGCCTGACGGGAAGCGGGCACGGGGCCGACGCCCATGATCTTCGGGTCGACGCCGCCCTGGCCCCAGCTGACGAGCTTGGCCATGGGCTTGAGGTTGTACTTCTTCACGGCCTCGCCGGAAGCGAGGACGATGGCGGCAGCGCCGTCGTTGATGCCGGAGGCGTTACCGGCGGTGACGCGCTGGACGTGCTTCTTGGTATCGGCTTCGTGGATGCCGGTGGGCTCGAAGGTGTGGACGATCTCGTCCTCAACGCCCTCGGGGCCGACGGGGAACGCGCCGCGCAGCTTGGCAAGACCCTCGACGGTGGAACCGGCGCGGGGGAACTCATCCTTCTTGAACTCGACGATCTCCTTCTTGACCTTCACGGGGACGGGAACGATCTCATCGTCAAAACGGCCGGCAGCCTGAGCAGCCTCGGTCTTCTGCTGGGAGGCAGCGCCGAAGGCGTCGAGCTCTTCGCGGGTGATACCCCAAACATCGCAGATGTTCTCGGCGGTGGTGCCCATGTGGTAGTTGTTGAACGCATCCCACAGGCCGTCCTTGATCATGGTGTCGACAAGCTTCTTGTCGCCCATGCGGGCGCCCCAGCGGGCGTCGGGAGCGGCATAAGGAGCGGCGCTCATGTTCTCGGTGCCGCCGCAGACGACGATATCGGCGTCGCCGGCGAGGATGGCGCGGCCAGCCTCAATGACGGACTTCATACCGGAGCCGCAGACCATACCGACGGTATAGGCGGGGACGGAATAGGGGAGACCGGCGCCCACGCCGACCTGACGGGCGACGTTCTGACCGAGACCGGCGGTCAGGATGCAGCCGAACATCAGCTCATCGACATTCTCGGGAGCGACATTCGCGCGCTTGAGGGCTTCCTTCACGACGATGGAGCCGAGCTGAGCGGCAGGGGTGTTCTTCAGGGAACCGCCGAAGGAACCGACAGCGGTACGGCAGCAGTTGACGACGTACAATTCTTTCATTTGACTTCTCCTTTAAAATTTGTAAATCCGGAATGAGATCCGATTTTCTTCGATTTTGATTATACACACAGAAAAATGAAAAATCAACTGCAAAGTTGCGAAAAATATAGGCAATTTTGATTTTTTTCTTTCATTTCGTTAACTATTTAACAAGAATGAAGAATATCTTGCACCACAGGATCGTTTTGCACCCAAAGGCGCAGGGAAAGCAGCAGCTCTGCCTGCCTGTCCCCCCACCCAAGGGCGCAAAAAAGGGACGCCTCTTTCGAGGCGTCCCTTTTAATAAGTAGTTTCTACGAAACAGAAATAATTTAGAACTTGGGCTTCTGGGCCTTGACCTTGGGCTCCTGACCGTTGCAGACGGCGACGATGTCGTTGGCAACGGAGGTGCAGCAGTTGAGAACGCTCTGCTCGGTGGTGGCGGCCATGTGCGGGGTCATGATGACGTTGTCGAGGTTGAACAGCTCGCGGCTGGACTCCTGGATGGGCTCATGCTCGAACACGTCGAGACCGGCCTGGAACAGCGTGCCGTCCTTCAGGCACTCGACAAGCTCGTTCTCCTTGATCAGAGCGCCGCGCGCGCAGTTGATGAAGGAAGCGGTGGGCTTCATCCAGCTGAACTGCTCACGGCCGATGGAGTGCTCGGTGGAGGGAACGACAGGCAGATGCACGGACACGAAGTCGGCCTGCTCCCAGACCTCCTTGGCGGTGGCCTTCAGCTCGCACAGATCGCCGATCTTGTCCTGCGTGAGGTACGGATCGTAGCCGATGACGTTCATGCCGAAGCCGTACTTGCACTTCTGCATGGCGAGCTGGGAGATACGGCCGCAGCCGATCATACCGAGGGTCTTGCCGCCGAGCTCATAGGTGTGCTCCATGCCCATACGGACAAGGAAGTTGCCGCTGCGGAACTGACGGTCGACATAGGTGAAACGCTTGGCGCACATGAGCATCAGCATGACGGCGTGCTCGGCGACGGCGTTGGCGTTGCCGGCAGGCGCGTAGACAACGGTGATGTCCTTGGCGTGGGCGTGGTCCATGTCGATGTTATCGAGGCCGGCGCCCTGCTTGCCGATGACCTTGAGGTTCTTGCAGGTGTCCATCATCTTGGCGGTGATGGGCTCGGTGCGGCACATGATGGCGTCGGGCTGGAACTCGGCGAGCTCCTTGACGTAGGTCTCCTCGTCGTTATGGCTGCACAGCTTCACTTCAAAGTCGTTGGACTCGAAGATGTGCGTGGCCACCTCGTTGAGCTCGATGGTGTAGTAAACTTTGAACTTTGCCATGATAAAGATCTCCTCTCAAATTTTTATTTATTGAATTGCCAAATGATTTCATACGGTTTCTTCATTATACCTTGCGCTTTGCACAAAAGCAAGCGATTTTCAGAAAGATTTGCAAGAACTTATTCAAATAATTGAACAGTATCTTTCATTTTGACGATTTGCCGTCATGTCTTTCCCCTGTTTTCTGCAATTTTCGCTGCAAAACAAAAAAGGACATAAAAGGCGCTTGACAAACTACTACATATGTAGTATATAGTTATCAACGACAAATGTAGTAGATCATCTAAGGAGGTCAACCCATGGACGATAAGAAGAGACTGCCCGACGCGGAGCTTGCCGTGATGCAGGCCATCTGGGCCGTCGGCGGCGAGGTCAGCCGCGGCGATCTCGACGGCGCGCTCGCGAGCCACGGCTGGAGCGCCAACACCGTCAACACCTACCTTACTCGCCTGTGCGAAAAAGGATTCCTCTCGAGCCGCCGCGAGGGGCGGAACAATTTGTACACACCGCTCGTCTCAAAGGACAGATACCTCGAATTTGAGAGCCGCAGCGTCCTGAAGCGGCTCTACGGCGGGTCGCTCGGCAGCTTCGTCGCGGCGCTGAACGCCGAAAAGCCGCTCGAGCAGAGCGAGATCGACGAGCTGCGGCAGTTTTTGGACGATATGAGCCGTTAAACGGAAATATAAGGAGGACGCACCATGGAAACATTTCTGCTGAATCTGTTGAAAACTTCCCTGTTAGGTTCCCTCGCCATTCTGGCGATGCTGGTACTCAAACCCCTCTGGCGCGAGCGCTACCGCGCGAAAACGCGCTGCTGGCTGTGGCTGGCGCTGGCGGCATTTTTGCTGCTGCCGGTCGATTTTTCGGTGAAAAACGCGCCGGTGCAGGCCGTGCCGCCGAAAGACTACACCCTCTTTGTCGGCACGGATAAGACAGCCATCCAATCGACCGACAACCTGTTTGGCGACATGGCCGAAAAAAGCGGCCAGTCCCCCGCACAGGTGCGCGACACGATCATCCAGCGCCCCGTGACGAATCCCGAGCAGAAGACGACGCGCTACATCCCCGTGACGACGATCTTGTTTTACGGCTATCTTGCGGGCGCGGCGGCGTTCCTGTTGTATCAGGGTGTCTCCTACGCCCTCTTCCGCCGCACGGTGCGCCGCTGGAAGAGAGACGTCGCCCGCGCGGACTACGCCGCGATGCTCTCTGACACGGCGCGCGACTTAGGCGTGAGCGCGCCGGAGATGATCGTCTGCGAGGCCATCTCCACCCCCGCGGTGACAGGTCTTCTGCGCCCGCGGCTGCTCCTTCCCCACGAGCACTACGACGTGCAGGAGCTGCGCTACATCCTGCGCCATGAGCTGTGCCACCTCAAGCGGCGCGATATGCTCTTAAAGCTCGTGCTGCTCGCGGCCAACGCGATGCACTGGTTCAACCCCGTGGTGTATCTGATGCTGCGTCAGGCGGACGAGGACATTGAGCTCGCCTGCGACAGCGCGGCGACCGACGGGCTCGAACTCCCCGAGCGCGCGGCTTACAGCCGGACACTGCTCGCCGCCGTGCAGTCCAGCGTGCGGGCGCTGCCCGCGACGACGTGCTTCGGCGGCACGGTCGAGCGCCTGAAGCGGCGCATCACGAACGTGCTGGGCGCGCAGAAAAAGCGCGGCCTCGGCGTTGTCGCCCTCGTGCTGGCGCTGACGCTGACGGCGGGCTGCGCCGTCAGCTGGGGCGAGCGCGCGCAGAAAAATGACGACCCGTTTGCCGACAAGAGCTATACGGTCGACACGCTCTTATATGAAGCGCCCGGCTTTACGGATGGCTTTACGGATGGCGCATACCCCACCTTCCGCACCGCGACGAATCCCGCAGGGGAGAAATACGTCACGATGTTCAACGATCTGGGCTATGCCCTTATCTACGGCCCGATGGAGGAATACAAGCTGGAAAAGCAGTCCTTCTATGCACTCTTCGGCAACACCAGAGACGCTTCTCCGGTCGACGACCTTATGCAGCACAACAAATCCGCATGGACCGGCTACTGCGAAGAGGCAAAGGACTCTCAGCCGTATCAGGCCTATCTTCTTGAGCAGGAAGACGGCACAATCTATCTCGGCCTTTCCGCCGACTATGCGGAAGACGGCAGTGAATGCTTCTGCATGGTCTACCGGTTGGAAAAGGAGGACGACACGATCTACGCCTCGATGGACGACTATGCCGCTGCGTGCGTGGCGGAGCTCAAAAAGGGCACGATGACCTATTCCGTGTCGGAAAACAACGACTATGCGTCCCGCTCGATCGAGGACACGGTCGCCGACGTGCGCGTGACGCAGCTGGAGCAGGCAGATTCGCTCGGCAACCTTTCCCCCGACGGCACGGTGCTGGAGCTGTGGTACTTCCAGTATGAGATGAAGCCCACGAACGAGGCGGGCGCGCAGATCAACATTGTCGGCGGGCAGGAGCTGACGGATGACGGATATCTCAACGAGAACTGGACGCACTATCTCACCGTCCTGCACTACACCAGCGGCGAGAAGACCGGCTATCAGGTCATCGGCACCTATACCGGCAACGACGGGCTGTGGTACAACGGATGCAGCTACAGCGGAGAGGAAAAGTATTACCTGCACGACTTCTATGTCGACTACGCGGGGCTTGATCTGCCGAAGATGTTCATTCCCGACCTGCTGAACGACACGGCGGCGGACGGCTACGGCCGCGCCAACCAGTGCGAGGCGCGGCTCATTTCGGGCGACGGCAGCTACTACTTCTATGCGCCGATCACCGCCTGGGCGTGCAATCCGGGGACGGAGTTCTGGTACTCCCGCTACGACACCGGCTCCTACTTCAACGCAAAGAAGCTCGAGCAGAGCCTTGACGAAGCGAAGGCGGAATGGGAAAGCACCGGCGCAAAGGCCGAGAAGACCGACGCGGGCTGGCGCTTTGTGACGCACGAGGGCATGAGCAACACAATTGTCACGCTCTTTGATGCGCCGGACGGCACCTGCTACGAGGTCACAACGCACTGGACGTTCGACGGCAGCACGGAAGAGAATCAGTGGGGCTGGAACCGCGACCGCGCCGTTGAGGGCGAGGCCGAGGTACTCCGGGCGATGGTCAGAAGCTTCACGGTGAACTGGGACGCCGACGCGGCGGCTGATCCCGCGCTGGACGATTCCGATTTTCAGGCCGATCTTCAGCTCGCGTCGAACGGCGGCGCAGCGTGGATGTTTCTCTACCGGGACAATGCGGCGATCACCGACCGCGATATGCTGAACGTCACGCCAACGGTCAGGCTTGACGAGTGCAGCTATGCGCTATTGCATGATAAGTTCACCCCTGCTGACGGAGCACGGTCGCTCACGCTCTGGCTCAGCAACAACGATTCCTCGCACCTTGCGTTCTTCGAGGGCACGGACATCATGCTCTACCAGCGAGACGACGCATACTACTATAAGGTCAGCGATTACGGCGACTATGCAACGCTTTACGACGCGATGCTCGCATGGTTCAACAGCGCCCAGTCTGGCACTGAGCCATCCGACGCATCTTCGGCCACCACGACAAATGCCGTCAGCCGCGACTCGCTCATCAAGGCTGCCGACAGCTACGTCGATCTGGGCGGCTACCTCTGGTACACCGCGGGCGGCAAGCTCTATCGCTGGCGCGAGGGCGGCAGCGTGGAGGTCCTCCATGATCTGCCGGTCAACGATGTGACCGACACGACGGTCGATGCAACGTTATCCATTGTGAGCGATCAGGTCGCGCTCCGCTACTACATCGGCGGCGGAATCATGGGCTCATTTGTCACGGAGCTTTACGGCGCTGACGGCAAGCAGTCCGCCACGCTCTACGGCTACGAGTCCATCGCCATCAGCGGCAGCACCATCGTCGAGACAACGAAGTTTCCGCCGACAGTAAACAACCTGCGCCTCTCGACCGACGGCGGCAAGACCTGGACGAGCATCGGCGATGCGGACTATTTCTACGGCAGCGTCACGGAGGATGGCAGCAGCATCAGCTACTTCCCCGGTGCCCTTGAGATCCGCGACGGCTATGTCTACACCACCGCCGTCTACGATATCGACCATCAAAAGACGAGCGACCCGCTCGTGACGCACTCTGTGCGCGTGAATCTGAAGACCGGCGCGCAGGAAATTCTGGACTGAAGCAGTCAAATTTCAAAAAGGCGGCCCGAAGGCCGCCTTTTTCTCCGCTTTTTTGCGTAAAATGATGGGAATATTGCAAAAAGGTACTGGAACATCTCAAAGATATGTGGTATGATGGGAATATTCCAAAACGTATATCTCGGGAGGTTCCCATCATGGAACACAATCCGGTCCTCAAAAATCCGCTGTCGCTCGACAGCGAGATCCCGCTCTACTCCCAGCTCATGGGCATCATCAAGCGCAGCATCACCTCCGGCGCGCTCAAGGTCGGCGACCTGCTGCCGAGCGAGGCCGAGCTCTGCCGCTCGTATGATATCAGCCGCAACACCGTGCGTCAGGCCATCGGCGCGCTGGAGGAAGAGGGCTTCGTCGTGCGAAAGCGCGGCAAGGGCACGTTCGTCACTGACCCGAACACGCGCCGTAAGGGCGTGCAGTATTCGTTCACGACGGAAATTTCCCAGCTGGGCAAAACGCCGTCGTCCACGCTGGTCGACTTCGCGGTCATCACGCCTTCTCCCAAGATCGTGACGCTCGTGGGCCTTGAGCCGGGCGTGAAGGTCTATCGCTTCACGCGCGTGCGAAACGTCGACGGTGAGCCGCTCATTTTAGAGACGTCGTACTACCCCGAGTACATCTACCCGAACCTGACGCGCGAGCTTTTGGAGACGCACAGCTTCTACAGTCTCCTCTACCACGTCGGCGTCATCCCGTTTTCCGCGTCGGACACGTATGAGGCCGTCGTGCTCGCGCCGCACGAGGCGCAGCTTCTGCACTGCGCGCCCGGCTCGGCGGCGTTTTTCCACCAGCGCCGCACCACGACCGAGAACGGGCATACCTATGAATACACCACGAGCTATATGCGCGCGGACCGCGTGAAGCTGGATGTGAGATTTCAGAAGGGATCGACGTCCTTCATGCGTACGGTGGACTAAAAAAATCGGCAGCCGAAAGGCTGCCTTTTTTTGCGCCCTCCTGCGCAGCGGGGTCTGCAGCCCGAAAGGGCTGCTTCCTTGCCCCCCGCAGGGGGGATGGGATTTGCAGCGCCGCAGGCGCTGCTTCCTTTTATCCCCACACCGTGTGGGAGCGAGTCAAAGGGGCCATTCTCTTTCGCAAAAGAGAATGGCCCCTTTGGAACCCCAAGAGAAAGGCTTAGATTGGCAGTCCAGAGCTTGAATGACCTTTGTGCCTCCGGAATGCGACTTCCTGTGCGCGGCGTTGCCGCGTTGGGTGTTGCTAGACGATTTGCCTCTGCTCCTATTATCCGCTGCCGCTCTGCCCATCTTGTAGAAGTACAGCCTAATTTCTGCCTACTTTGGATTTGTACGATCTTGCTGATGCCTGCCAAGGCGGCGTTGCTGCGCTCGCCACATTTTAATAGAAAAAACGACCGCGTCAGCGGTCGTTTTCGTTCTTTTTATCAGTTCGTTCCAGAAGATAATCGACGCTGACGCCATAAAAATCAGCGAGCGCGCACAAAACGTGCGGCGGCAGCATTCTTTCGCCGCTTTCATAATATGCGTATGTGCGCTGCGGAACGTTGATCGCTTCGCCGACCTGACGTTGTGTCAAATCGGCATCCTCCCGCAAATCGCGGATGCGCCGGTATCTCTTCACGTTTATCACCAAACACAGTATACGTAGAACAAATTATTCTATTGAATTTTTGAATATTCTGTTCTAAATTGTAAACGAGGTGATGAAAATGACGACGTATAAGACTCTATATCATTTGATGGTCCAAAAAATGAGCGAGGCCATCGACCTTTATGATGCGGGCAAAGGCATCCTTGCCCGCGAAGTCCTGAAAAAAGCCTTGTTAGACGCAGAAGAGCAAGTCATTTCACAAGACATCATCCCCGATGAACCTATTGGCAATGGCGATCCAGCAGAAAGCTAAAAAAGCAGCACCCCAAAGCGGCGAGCGCAGCAATGCCGCACCGTCAGAAGCACGGGGTGGATAATCCAAAAAGGAGGGGCTGCGCCCCTCCCTTTTGGTCGTTAGGGGTGCAGGGGGCGAAGTCGAAACGCCCCCTGCCTTTCTCTTGGGGGATTCAAGGGGGGAGGTTCTCTTTTGAAAGAGAATCCCCCCCTTTGCCCCGTGCAGCGCCATCGGCGCTGCCTTTTCCCTTCGGTTTAGCCGAACAAAACCGGCTTAGTAACCTCCTTGAGCCACTCCAGCTCATCCCCACTCAGATACGGCGAGATCGCCGCAAAGACCTTAGCGTGATAAGCATTCAAAAGCTCCACATCGCGCGACGAGAGCAGCGACAGATCGATCGCATCGCGGTCATACGGCACGAGCGTCAGCGGTTCGAGCGCAAGGAAGCGGCCGTACTCATTGACCTCAGCCTTGCGTACAACGACGAGGTTCTCAATGCGCACGCCGAACTTGCCGGCAAGGTAAATGCCCGGCTCGTTCGAGAAGATCATGCCCTCTTCAATGACGCAGTGGCGCTTCTGGCGCTTCACATCCCAGTGTACGCGCTCAGGGCCCTCATGCACGCCGAGGACGAAGCCCACGCCGTGGCCCGTGCCGTGGTTGAAGTCGAGGCCCGCTTCCCACAGCGGCGTGCGGGCCAGCATGTCAAGGTTTTCGCCCATGCAGCCGTGCAGGAACTTGGCCGCGCCCAGCTGTATGTGTCCGCGCAGGACAAGCGTGTAGATGCGCTTTTCCTCGTCCGTGAGCGGCCCCAGCGCGATGGTGCGGGTGATGTCGGTCGTGCCCTCCAAATACTGCGCGCCCGTGTCGGCGAGGCAGAGGCCGCGCGGCTCCATGGGAATGTCGGTCTCCTCGGTCGGCTCGTAGTGGACGATCGCGCCGTGCGCGCCGTAGGCGAGGATGGGGTCGAAGCTCTGCTCAAGATAGTGCTCACCCTCGGCGCGAAGAGATTCGAGCTTTTTCGACGCGCTGAGTTCGGTGATCGGCTCTTTGCCGATCGTGTGCTTGAGCCAGTAGATGAAGCGCGTGACGGCCACGCCGTCCTTGATGTGGGCAAGGCGCTCGTTCTCCTGCTCCGCGGGCGTCTTCACCGCTTTCATCAGCTGAATGGGGCTCGTGCGGTCGAGGACTTCAGCGCTCTCCGGCACGCTTTGCAGAATGCGGTAGTTGGCGCGCTCGCCGTCGAGCAGTACGTGGGTGCCCATGGGCAGCGCCGCGACGAGGCGGTAGATGTCGTCATAGGGGGCGAGCGTTACGCCGTCAGATTTCAAATGTGCTTCGATCTCTGCGCTCACGGCCTCTCTCTGCACGCAGAGCGTGGCCGTGTCCTGCTCAAGCAGCAGATACGAGAGAAACACGGGCGTGAAGAGCACATCGTTTCCGCGCAGGTTCAAAAGCCACGCGACTTCGTCGAGGGACGGGATGACGAACACGCTTGCGCCCATCTCCTTCATCTTGCCGCGCACCATTGCGAGCTTTTCCCTGCGCGTCAGACCTGCGTACTGAACATCCAGCTCCCACACAGGCTCGCACGAGAGTGCGGGGCGGTTCGCCCACACAAGGTCGACAAGATCCTCGTCGCCCGCAAAGCGGATGTGCTTCTCGCGCGTCTTTTCGCCGATCGAACGAGCGAAGTCGTTGCTGATCGTGCGCGAGTCGAAGCCGATCCAGCCGTTTTCAGGAACGTGGTCGCGCAGGAACGCGGGGATCTCAGGCACGCCGGGCTGGCCCATGCGCATGAGCTCAATACCGCTGCCCTCTAACTGCTGCGAGGCCTGCAAAAAGTAGCGGCCATCCGTCCACAGTGCGGCGGCGTCCGGCAGCACGACGAGCGTACCGGCAGAGCCGGTGAAGCCGGAGAGAAATTCGCGCGCCTTGAAGTGCGCGCCGACATATTCCGAGGTGTGGAAGTCGTCGGTCACGACGACATAGGCATCGATATGGCGCTTGGCCATCTCCGCGCGCAAAAGTGCGAGCTTTTCGACAGGATTCATCACAAAATCACTCCAATTCTTTGTTACGATAACGATTGCCTCATTCGGCAAAGCTCTCCGTCAGCGTGACGAGCACGTTCGTCATGGCCTCAAGGCTGTCCGCGGGGATCCACTCGCGCACGCCGTGGTAATTGTAGCCGCCGGTGGAGAGGTTGGGGCAGGGCAGCCCGTCCCAGGACAGGCGCGCGCCGTCCGTGCCGCCGCGGATTGGCACGCACTGAGGCTCGACGCCGTTGGCGCGGAAGGCGTTCTCCGCGCGCTCGATGAGGTGGAAGTGGGGGAGAACTTTCTCCTTCATGTTGTAGTAGCTGTCATTGATCTGGGCCTCGGCTGTGCCGTCGCCGTAAATTTCGTTGAGGCGCGCGGCGCAGTCGGCAAAGAGCGCCTTTTTCTCTTCAAAGCGCTCGCGGTCGTGGTCGCGGATGATATAGCGGAGCGTCGCCTCGGTCACGCTGCCGCTCATCTCGGTCAGGTGGAAAAAGCCCTCGTAGCCGTCGGTTTTCTCCGGCACTTCGTCCTCAGGCAGCATCGCGTGGAAGGCCATCGCTGCGGTCGCGGCGTTGATCATGACGTTTTTGGCGCTGCCGGGGTGGACGCCGACGCCGTGCACCGTCAGAACGGCGGACGCGGCGTTGAAGTTTTCAAATTCGATCTCACCGAGCGGGCCGCCGTCCACGGTGTAGCCGTAGTCACAGCCGAGCTCCTGCACGTCGAGCCCGTCCACGCCGTTGCCGATCTCCTCGTCGGTCGTGAAGATGACGCGCACTTCGCCGTGTTTGACGTTTTTCTCAATCATCGTCTCGACCGCGGCCATGATCTCGGCGACGCCGGCCTTGTCGTCCGCGCCGAGGAGCGTCGTGCCGTCGGTGACGATGAGCTCTTCGCCCACATGGCTTTCAAGGCCGGGGCAGAGCGCCTCGGTGAGGGAGACAGTGTCGTTGAGCTTCAGCTCGCCGCCCTCGTAGCGCACGAGGCGGGGCTTGACGTTTTCGCCCGAAGCGTCGGGAGCGGTGTCCATGTGCGCGATGAGCGCGATGACGGGCGCGTCCACGCCCTTGCTCGCGGGGAGCGTTGCAAGCACATTGCCGCAGTCGTCCATGTGGACGTCCTCGAGCTTCAGTGCTTCAAGCTCCTGCATCAGCGCGCGGCCGAGGTCCTTCTGCCGCTCCGTAGAGGGCGAGGTGCCGGTGAATTCATCCGAGGTGGTGTAATAGGTCACATAGCGCAGAAAACGCGATTTGGCAGATTCCATTTTGGGGTACCTCCTTGCAGTCATGCTGCGTGATATTTCACACTCAGTGTACCACAAAAGGGGGCGAACTGTAAAGCCGCGGCGCACCGATCCGCGCAAAAGTGAAACGGTGCAAAAGATTCTTTTGCTTGACAAAGGGCGGCAGTTGATAATATAGTGTGATACATATTAAATAAGAAACTGGGAGGGAAGAGGAAAAATGAACGTGGAAACCATCACGAGCCGGCAGAATCCGCTGATGACGCACCTGCGCAAGCTCGCTTCCTCCCGGTCTTACCGCAAAAAGAGCGGCGAATATCTCTGCGACGGGACAAAGCTCTTGGACGAAGCGCTCAAGTGGGGCGCGCCGGTCCAAACGGCGGTGTTCTCTGACGGCGCGGACATTCCAGCGCTTCCCGATACCGTGCGCGCCGTGTGCGTGAGCGAAGACCTGATGCGCTCGGTGAGCCCGATGGAGACGCCGCAGGGCGCACTGTTTACGGTCGCGCTTCCCGAGACGAAGCTGCCCGAAACGCTTGCGGGTAAGCACTATCTCGTGCTGGACGGCGTGCAGGACCCCGGGAACGTGGGGACCATCCTGCGCACGGCGGACGCGTTTGAGTGCGACGGCGTGTTCTTAGTCAACGCCTGCGCCGACCTCTTCAATCCCAAGACGGCGCGCGCCACGATGGGCGCGATCTTCCGCCGCGAGGCGTACAGCGTCACGCCGGAGGAGCTTTTCGCGCTGCTCAGTAAAAGCGGCGTCCCGCTCTACGGCACGGCGCTGCGTGAGGACACCGTGCCGCTGTCTGACGCGAACCTGTCCAAAGCCGCTGTCGCCATCGGCAGCGAGGGGCGTGGACTGTCGCAGCAAATGCTGGATGAGTGCGCCAAAACGCTCAAAATTCCCATGAGCCCGCGCTGCGAGTCGCTCAACGCGGCCATCGCGGCGACGGTCGTTCTGTGGGAGATGTATCGCTGAAACAAACAAGGAGGTGCTCTTCATGGCGGGCCTTAAATACTGGGTGTGGCTCTCGGAGGTCAAGGGACTGACAAACCGCTCAAAGCTTCTGCTGCTCGACTATTTCGGCACGCCGGAGAACGTCTACTATGCCGACGAGGACGAGTACCGCCTCGTCGAGGGCATCGAGCCGCGGCAGATCGCACTGCTCGCGGAAAAATCGTTGGAAAACGCCGACCGTATCCTCGGCGCGTGTTCGCGGCTGGGGCTGCGGCTTCTCACGATGCAGGACGCGGACTATCCGATGCGCCTGCGCAATATCTTTGAGCCGCCGTGCCTGCTTTATGTCAAAGGCCAGCTCCCCGTTATCGACGAGGAGGTCGCTGTCGCCATGGTCGGCACGCGCAAGGCCTCGCCCTACGGCATCGAAGCGGCGGAGAAGATCGCCTACGGCCTGTGCAAGCAGGGCGCGGTCGTGATCTCCGGCGCGGCGGCGGGCGTGGACAGCGCATCTCACCGCGGCGCGCTGCGCGCGGGCGGAAAGACCATCGCCGTGCTCGGCAACGGGCTCGACGTCGTCTATCCGGCGGAGAATGCGTGGCTGTACCGCGATATCGCGGCCTCGGGCGCGCTCATCAGCGAGTATCCGCCCGGGACGGCGGCCGAGGCGTGGCATTTTCCCGTGCGAAACCGCATCATCAGCGGCTTGAGCCTCGCGACCATCGTGGTCGAAGCGCCGGAAAAGAGCGGCGCGCTCATCACGGCGAATACCGCGCTTGAGCAGGGACGCGATGTTTTCGCCGTTCCCGGTCCGATCGACGCGCCACTCAGCCGCGGCTGCAACCGTTTGATCGCGGACGGCGCGGCGGGCCTCATCACCGACAGCTGGGATGTGCTGCGCGAGTACGAGGCCATCTATCCGCATAAAATACTCGGCGAGCGCGTGGAGCTTCCGCGTACGCTCGGCTATCAGGCGCGCGAGGAGCAAGCGCGCGCCAAGCAGGCCGCGGCGGAGGAAATACTGTCGCTGCCGACACTGAATTTGAAAACCAACGACGCGGGGCTGACCGACGATCAGATCGCCATTCTGCGTACGCTCAAAGACGGCGCGCTGCAGGTGGACGATCTGATCGAAAAGACGCAGATCCCCACGCGCCGTGTTCTTTCCGCGCTGACGATGATGGAGCTTGAGGGCTACGTCGAGCAGGGCAGCGGCAAGCATTTTTCTTTGACCGTCACACTACTGGAGGAATAACATTCATGGCAAAAAAGCATCTGGTGATCGTCGAGTCTCCGGCAAAGGCGAAAACCATTGGAAAATATCTCGGCAAAGACTACGAGGTCAAGGCCAGCATGGGCCACTTGCGCGACCTGCCGAAAAGCAAGCTGGGCGTTGATATCGAGCACGATTTCGAGCCTGTCTATCAGCCCATCCGCGGAAAAGAGGAGCTCATCAGCGAGCTCAAAAAGGCCGCCAAGAGCAGCGACACCGTGTATCTTGCAACGGACCCGGACCGCGAGGGCGAAGCCATCTCGTGGCACTTAAAAGCGCTTTTGAATCTGGACGATGAAAAGGCCAAGCGCGTGACCTTCAACGAGATCACGAAAAAGGTCGTCTCCGAGAGCATCAAGGAGCCGCGCGCCATCGACCAGGACCTGGTCGACGCGCAGCAGGCGCGCCGCGTGCTCGACCGCATCGTGGGCTATCAGCTGAGCCCGCTTCTGTGGAAGAAGGTCCGCCGCGGCCTCTCCGCGGGCCGCGTGCAGTCCGTCGCCGTGCGCATGGTCGACGACCGCGAAAAGGAAATTCAGGCCTTCGAGGCGCAGGAATACTGGACACTTGACGCCGACCTCACCGACGAGGCGACGCACAAGACCTTTGAGGCGCACTATTACGGCAAGGACGGTAAAAAGGTCGAGCCGGCCTCCGGCGAGCAGGTGGACGGCATCATTGCCGACATCGGCGACAAGTCCTTTACTGTGACGAACATCAAGCGTACGGACAAGCAGCGCTCCCCGTCGCTGCCGTTCACCACTTCCACCTTACAGCAGGAGGCCTCGCGCAAGCTCAACATGACGCCGCGCCGCACCATGGCCATCGCCCAGCAGCTCTATGAGGGCGTGGACATCACGGGCGAGGGCACGGTGGGTCTCATCACCTACATGCGTACCGACTCGCTGCGCATCTCCGAAGAGGCCATCGCCGCAGCGAAGACGTTTATTTTAGGACGCTACGGGCAGAGCTACTATCCCAAGACCGCCCGCCACTACAAGGCCAAGGCCGGCGCGCAGGACGCGCACGAGGCCATCCGTCCCTCGAACGTCAACCTGACGCCCGAGCAGATCAAGGGCGATCTGACGGGCGAGCAATATCGTCTGTACCGCCTGATCTGGAGCCGCTTTTTGGCCTCCCAGATGGCGAACGCCGTGTACGACAGTGTGAGCGCGCAGATCATGGCGGGCGGACACGAGTTCCACGCGAGTGCCAGCAACTTGAAATTCTCCGGCTACACCGCCGTTTACGAGGAGTCTCGCGATGATGACAGCAAGGAGGAAAAAGAGGACACGCTGCCGCCGCTCGTCGAGGGGCAGGGCCTGACGCTCGAGGCATATACGCCGCTCCAGCACTTCACTCAGCCGCCCGCGCGCTACACGGACGCGACGCTCATCCGCGCGATGGAGCAGAACGGCATCGGCCGCCCGTCGACCTACGCGCCGACGGTCTCGACGATCTTAGACCGCGAATACGTCATCAAGGACGGAAAATACCTGCGTCCCACGCCGCTCGGCGAGGTGGTGACGGGCCTGATGGAAGAGCGCTTCCCCGACATTGTGGACATGAAGTTCACCGCCCGCATGGAGGAAAAGCTCGATACCGTCGAGGAGGGCAAGACCGCGTGGAAGGACGTCATCCGCGACTTTTACGGCGGCTTTGAGCGCGACCTTGAAAACGCCGAGAAGGCGCTTGAGGGCGTGAGACTCAAGGTCCCCGATGAGGTCAGCGAGGAGAAGTGCGACGTCTGCGGCCGCAACATGGTCATCAAGAGCGGGCGCTTTGGCCGCTTTCTGGCCTGCCCGGGCTACCCTGAGTGTACGTTCACCAAGCCCCTTGTCATCGAAATGCCGGGCCGCTGCCCCAAGTGCGGCGGGCGCATGATGAAGCGCACCGGCGTGAGCAAGAAGACGAACAAGCAGTACACGTACTACGCCTGCGAATTCTCCACCAGCAGCGATCCCGAGAAGAAGTGCGACTTCATGACTTGGGATGTGCCGACGAAGGACGACTGTCCCGAGTGCGGCCAGACGATGTTCAAAAAGGCGGGCAAGGGCTTTAAGCGCCCGTACTGCATCAACCCCGCGTGTTCGCGCTTTGTGCCGGAAGACCAGCGCGGCTATGTGAAAAAGAAGAACACCGAGACCGCGGAAGAGGGCGCGGAGAGCGACGAAGCCGCCGATGCGGCGGAGACCGCGGCAAAGAAGACCGCCGCCAGGAAGACGACGGCTAAGAAGAGCACCACCGCAAAGAAAACGAGCACAAAAGCGGCGAGCACCAAGAAGACCGCGACGAAGACCGCCGCAGCGAAGAAAACGGCAAAGAAGACCGCGACCACGAAAAAGGCGGCCGCTAAGAAGACGACCGCCAAGTCCGCGGCCAAAAAGACCGCGGAGAAAGAAGAGAACTGATGCAAGTAACTGTGATCGGCGCCGGCCTTGCCGGCTGCGAGGCTGCCTGGCAGCTCGCGCAGCGCGGCATCGCCGTGACGCTGCATGAAATGAAACCCGAAAAGACCACCCCCGCGCACCACACGGCGGATTTTGCCGAGCTTTGCTGCTCGAATTCGCTGCGCTCGGACCAGATCGAAAACGCGGTCGGCCTTCTCAAAGAGGAGCTGCGCCGCCTCGATTCGCTGATCCTTGCCTGCGCGGACGCGACGCGCGTGGAGGCGGGCGGCGCGCTGGCGGTCGACCGCTACGGCTTTTCAAAGCTCGTGACAGAGAAGATCCGTTCGCATCCCAATATCACGGTTGTCCCCGGCGAGGTGACGGCCATCCCCGAGGGGAACGTCATCATCGCCTCGGGCCCCTTGACGAGCGACGCGCTCGCCGCCGCCATCGCCGAAAAGATCGGCGACGGGCACACGCTGAACTTTTTCGATGCCGCCGCGCCGCTCGTGACGTTTGAGAGCGTCGACATGGATTCGGCGTTTTTCGCCTCGCGCTACGACAAGGGGACGGCGGACTACATCAACTGCCCGATGACGGAGGAGGAGTACGATGCCTTCTGGCAGGCGCTCACGACCGCCGAGGAAGCGAGCGTACACGGCTTTGAGGATAAAAACGTCTTCGAGGGCTGCATGCCCGTCGAGGTCATGGCGCGCCGCGGACACGATACGCTCTGCTACGGCCCGCTCAAGCCGCGCGGTCTGCGAGACCCGAAGACGGGGCAGGAACCCTATGCCGTCGTCCAGCTGCGGCGCGACAACGCGCAGGGCAGCGTCTATAACCTTGTCGGCTTCCAGACGCATCTGCGCTTTCCCGAGCAGAAGCGCGTGTTTTCGATGATCCCCGCGCTGCATGATGCGGAGTTTGTGCGCTACGGCGTGATGCACCGCAACACCTATCTCCGCTCGCCGGGGATGCTGGACCGCTACTATCGCCTGATCGCGGATGACCGCATCGCCTTTGCCGGGCAGATGACCGGCGTGGAGGGCTATATCGAGTCCGCGGCTTCGGGCTTTCTGGCGGGCATCGAGATGGCAAGAAGACTCGAAGGCAAACCGCCCGTCGATTTCCCACGCGAGACGGCCATCGGGGCGCTGGGGCTTTACATCAGCGATACGACGGTCTCGGACTTTCAGCCGATGAACGTGAACTTTGGTATCATGCCGCCGCTGGGCTACCGCATCAAGGGCGGCAAGCGCGTGAAAAATGCGCAGCTCGCCGCGCGCTCGCTTGAAAAGATCGACGCGATGCGCGAGGACGTGCTGAGTGACAGGAAAGGAGAGTGACCCCATGAAGATCATCGTCGACGCCATGGGCGGCGATTTCGCCCCGCTCGCGCCCGTCAAGGGCGTGCTGATGGCGCAGGAGAAGTACGGCGTGGACATCGTCCTGACCGGAAAAACGGAAGAGATCTTGAAGGCCCTGCAGCAGTGCGGCTGCAAGGAGCTCCCCAAGGGCATGGAGATCGCCAACGCGACCGAGGTGGTCGAGATCTGCGACGATCCGGCGACGGCCTTTAAGCACAAGAAGGATTCGTCCCTCACCGTGGGGCTCAATATGCTGCACGCGGGCGACGCGGACGGCTTTGTCAGCGCGGGCAGCACGGGCGCGCTCCTTGCGGGCGCGACGCTCGTTGTCAAGCGCATCCGCGGCCTGCGCCGCGCGGCGCTCGCGCCGACCATCCCGACGGCCAAGGGCAAGGCGGTACTCATCGACTGCGGCGCGAACGCCGAGTGCACGGTCGAATACCTGCTGCAATTTGCGTATCTTGGCAGCTACTACGCGCAGAAAGTGCTCGGCGTCGAAAATCCGCGCATCGGTCTTTTGAACATCGGCGCGGAGGAGAGCAAGGGCGACACGCTGCGCCGCGAAACGTATCAGAAGCTCAAGGAAGCGGGCGAGGCGGGGCATCTCAACTTCACCGGCAACATTGAGGCCAAGGAAGCGATGCTCGGTGAGTGTGACGTCATCGTCGCCGACGGCTACAGCGGCAACATCATGCTCAAGAGCATCGAGGGCACGGGCAAGCTTCTTTCCATCAAATTGAAGGAAATGCTGATGCACAGCACCGGCACGAAGCTGGCGGCGCTGCTGCTCAAGGGACAGCTCGGCGATTTCAAGAAAATGCTCGACGCGAACGAGGTCGGCGGTACGGCGCTGCTCGGCATCTCGAAGCCGGTCGTCAAGGCGCACGGCAGCGCGAGTGAGGTCGGTATCTGCAATGCGGTCCGTCAGGCGATGGAGGTCGCGCGCAGCGGTATCATCGACGACATCGCGCAAAATATCGACAAGATGCGTATTGAACAGAAGGCAGAATAACGCGAATGCCAAAAAGCGGCAAAATGGGTATTGACAGTACAGTGCCTTTGCCGTATCATTTGGAAGAACCAAAACCGTGAGAGGAAGTATAAGACTTATGAGCCCCGAAGAAATTTTCAAAACGATGCAGAAGCTGATCGTCGAGCAGTTCGCGCTCGACCCCGATGAGGTCACGATGGACAGCTCTTTTGAGGAAGATCTTGGCGCCGACTCCGTGGATCTTGTCGAACTGGTGATGGCCATGGAGGAAGAGTTTGAGCTCGATGAGATCCCCGAGGAGGAGCTCACCTCGCTCAAGACGGTGGGCGACTGCGTGCGCTACCTGAGCACGAAGCTCGGTTAAGAAGAAAAAAGCCGCCCCGCTTTGCGCGGGGCGTCCTTTTATCAGGAGGAAAAACCATGCAGGCCTTGGAAGAAAAGCTGCAATATCATTTCAAAAATCCGGCGCTGCTCGAAGAGGCGCTGCGCCACAGCTCGTATGCCAACGAGCACCGCGGCACAAACTTTTTCAGCAACGAGCGCCTGGAATTCCTGGGTGACAGCGTGCTCGGCTTTGTGACGGCGGAGTATCTGTTTGCCAAGCATCCTACCGCGCCGGAGGGGGAGCTGACGCGCATCCGCGCGCTGCTCGTGTGCGAGGACAGCCTGCACGAGGTCGCGCAGCGCCTGGAGCTTGGAAAATACTTAAAGCTCGGCAACGGCGAGGAGAGCTGCGGCGGCCGCACGCGTCCGTCTATCCTGGCCGACGCGACCGAGGCGGTGTTTGCCGCGGTGTATCTTGACGGCGGCATCAGCGCGGCCAGCGCGCTCATCCACCGAGTGTTGCTCGATACCGAGCGCGAGGAGGTTGCCGAGGAAAAGCGCCGCGACTATAAGACCATTTTACAGGAATTCGTGCAGCGCACGCCGAACCAGACGCTTTCCTACCGCCTGTTTGGTGAGAGCGGTCCCGACCATGACAAGACGTTCTATTTTGAAGTGCTGCTCAACGGCGGCGCTGTGGGCAAGGGCGCGGGCCGCAGCAAGAAGGAAGCCGAGCAGATGGCCGCAAAAGACGCGCTCGAAAAACTGACGGATCAGCGCTGAAAAGATGATCACCGACTGCTTTGACGATAAGACGGAACCCGTCATCAGCCTGCGGGACTTTTACGGCGAGCAGAAGCCACCTTATCGAAACGTGCCTGATCCTGTTTTCGCAGAAGATCTATCAGCATCTGCTGGACACCTTTCCCAGTGAAAAGATCGGCCTGATCGGTGCGTGCAATGGGAATATCCCCATTTACCGCATGAATTACAAGGGAAAGGACATCGCGTTTTACCTCTCTGGCATCGGCTCGGCGATTGCCGCATCGGAGTGCTATGAGGCGAGCTGGATCGTCGGTGCGTCGAAGTTCGTGATGTTCGGTTCCTGCGGGAGCTTGAATCGGGAGGCGACGAGGGGCAAATTCATCGTCCCGACGGAGAGTTACCGCGGCGAGGGCTGCTCGTACTATTTCGCTGCGCCGTCCGACTACATCACGGTCGAGAACGCGCGGAAGCTCTCGGCCATCTTTACCGAGCTGGGCGTCCCGCACGTGACGGGGCGGGTTTGGACGACGGACGCCATGATCCGCGAGACCGCGGGCCTCGTCGCGCAGCGAAGAAGCGAGGGCTGTCTCACCGTGGAGATGGAGCTCGCCGGTGTGCAGGCGGTGTGCAGTTTTTACGGCTTATCGCTCTATAACTTCCTCGAGGCGGGGGACGTGCTGGAGGAGAGCGGCTACGATGTCGCCAATCTTCGCGGCGCGAACCACGACCTCGGCAAGCTCTATATCGCGCTGGAAACGGCGCTGCGCATCTGAATAGAATCGAAAACGCCATGACGAAAGTCACGGCGTTTCTTTTTTTCTGTTTTTCTTCTTTTCAAAGAGGATCGACAGCCCCGCGTAGAGCAGGAACAGCCCGAACGGTTTGCGGAAGACGCTGCTGTCGACCATTGTCGTCAAAAACGCGGCGGCGAGCGCACAGAGCGTGCCGGTCGGGATGGCCGCGCGCAGGACGGCTTTGTCGAGATATCCGTTTTTGCAATGCGCGAAGAGCGAGATGCCCGCGGTTGGCAGAAAATAGAGCAGGTTGATGGCCTGCGCTGTGCGCTGCTCCACGCCGAAAAAGAGCGTCATGCATAAAAGAAGCAGTGTCCCGCCGCCGACGCCCCAGGACGAGAGAATTCCCGTCAAAAGCCCGCAGAGCGCGGGAAAGAGCCAGTCCGTCACAGAAGGTACCTCACCGCGCCATAGAGCAGAAACAGCGCGAAAATGCGATTGAGCCATGTGTTCGGCACGTCCTTGAAGAGCCTGCCGCCGATCCATCCGCCTGCAAGCCCGCCGACAAGGTAGGGGAGCGCCTCTCCGAGCGGCAGCGCGCCGCGGAACGCATACACGAGTACCGACACAAGGCAGAACGGGAAGATGACAGCCACGCAGGTCGCAAGCGCCGTCTTGTCGGAGAGCTTTGCCCACGAGCGCAGCAAAAACGCGAGCGGGATGCCGCCGCCCCCGCCGAATAAGCCGTTCACCGTGCCTGCGAGCGCGCCGCAGACGCGGTATTTGCCCTTTTCCGTCATGCTGTCACCGCCTTTTTGATGCTATGTAGCGGCCGCCTGAGGGGCGGCTGCAAAAATTACTGCTTCTTGAAGCTCTGGCAGTCGGTGCACTGGTCCATGGTGGGGTTGGCCTCGTGCGTACCGACCTGGATGGCGTTCAGACCGCAGTACTGGGCATCCTTACAGTGGTTGGCGCAGTTGGTCACGGCGCAGCGAATAGAGGTGTTGGGCGTGCAGGAGCAGCCGTTATTGGTATGATCGGTCATGGATTTGTCCTCCCAAAAAATTGTTTTGGCGTTTGCCGCGCTTAGTTTGCGCGCATTTTTGCCCGCTATGCAAAAGGAAGAACATTCCAATAAAAAACGTCCGGCTGATATTCAGCCGGACGTTTTTTCACTTGTCATTTTAGAAGCTCGTCGATCGCGCGGTAAAGCTCGGAGAGCGTCTCCTCGTCATTTTGCTGGATGGCGGCGGTGACGCAGGTCTCCATGTGGTTGCGCAAAATCTGGCGGCTGGTCGAGCGGATGGCGGACTCCACCGCGGCGAGCTGGATCAGCACCTCGGAGCAGTCACGGTCGTCCTCCACCATCTTTTTGATGGATTCGAGGTGCCCGATGGCGCGCGCAAGGCGGTTGCTGATCTTTTTCGTCTGCTCGGGGTCATGGACATGCCCGTGCACATGGGGGTGCCCGTGGCTGTGCTCATGGACCTGTCCGTGCTCGATCATGGCATTCTCCTTTAGAACTTCAGCGCGCCGACGCTTGCTTCCACGGTTCGGATATACGCGCGGTCGATGATCTGCTGGGCGACGGCCTCGAGATATGGCGTGAGGGGCATGTCGTTGTCCATCTCGGGAACCTTGCTGCGGAGCAGGTCGTAGATAGCCTGCGTGCCCTTGGCGCAGCGCTTATCGTCATAGCAGTCGAGCGCCTGACCGTCGCAGATGAGCTCGGCGGCGAGGATATACTTGGCGAGGTGCATCGAGTCATAGGCCTTCTTGGCGGCGTTGTAGCCCATCAGCGCGACCGCGCCGCCGTCCTCTTCATCGAAGATGAGCGGGTTGTCGACGGACGAGTTGAGCTCGATAGCGAGCGTCGTCTGCGCGTCCTTGATGGCCTTTTTGACCGGGCCGTGGAGCTGCGGCATGCAGCGGATGGACAGCGCGTCCTGCACGCGGTGGCCACGGTAGCGCTCAAGCATGGGGCTGTCCTTCAAAATGGCGCGGATGTTGGCCGCGGTGTTGATCTGGTCGGGGTGCGGGCGCACGGCCATCAGGCGCTCGTCCATGGCCATCAGCGTGCCCTTGAGCACTTCAAGCGTGAAAGAGCCCGCAATGTCTGCCGTCAAGCTGAGCGTCTGCGCGTCATAGATCGCAAGCGACGCGAACGCGGTGACGGACGTGGTGCCGGAGAGCAGGATAAGGCCTTCTTTGGAAGAAAGCACGACGGGCTTGAGTCCCGCGCGCTTGAGCGCCTCTGCGCCGTCAAGCGTTTCGCCCTGATAGGTGGCCCTGCCCTCGCCGATCATCACCATGCCGATGTGGCCCTCGAGCGTCAGATAGCCGACAGAGCCGTGGCTGGGGACGACGGGGCTGATGCCCGCGTTGAGCATGTCGCGGATCAGCGCGAGCGTTTCAAGACGGATGCCCGTGTGGCCGGAGCCGAAGTGGCAGAGCATGACGAACATCATTGCGCGCGTGCACTCCCCGGCGATGGGCTCGCCGACGGCGCAGGTGTGGGCGTAGATGTTGTTGCGCTGGATCGTCTCGCGGTCCTTTTCGGGGATGAACTTCTTCCAGTTGTCACCAAGGCCCGTGGTCAGACCATAGATGGCCTTGCCCTCGTGGCTGAAGCGGTCGACATGGGCGCGGCAGTGGTTGACGCGCTCTTCATATTCTTTGGAAAACGCGACCTTTGCGCCAAAGCGCGCGACACTGACGAGGTCGTTGATGGTGGCGGTGCCGCCAAGCGTAACAGTGTTCATATCGGATCGTACCTCTTAAAATGTGGGGCTCGCTTTCTTACAGGGAGCTGTCGGTCTTGTAGCCGTCGGCCTCGATGGCGATGTAGCGCACCTTTTTGCCCATCTCCATCTCGCCGTAGAACGCGACGTAGTACGGGCGGTAGAAAGGACGGTATAAGGCCGGCTCCCGCCTCGTCTATCCCGAATCCAACTGGAAGATCGACTGGCACGAGGACGAGTGCGTCAACTGCGGCAAGTGCACGAAGATTTGCAACTTCGGTGCGTTCTACAAGGATGAAAACCGCAAGGTGCACTACGATGCGGACAAGTGCTGGGGCTGCACCATCTGTGCGCCCAGTTGCCCGAAGCACGCTATCCACCTGCTGCCGAGAGAGCAGAAGGCCTGAGAGAAGCACTAAGGCACTACGCAATAGCATTTTGGCCGGACGGTACCCTAAAAGTGGCCGCCCGGCCTTTTTCTTGCTTTGCGCGGGAAATGGAGAGAGGAAGTCAGCACCATGGCACTTATCAAAGTTCTGATCATCTTTGTGGTGATCCTCGCCCTGCTCAACAAACGCCTGCCCCTTTATCTTGCGATGATTTTTGGTTCACTCCTGATGATCGTGATGTTCCGCCTGCCGCTCGCCACGGCGGGGCAGACGGCGCTGCACACGCTCACGGGCTGGGACGTCTGGTCGGTGAACCTTGCAATGTATGTGATCTCCGTGCTCGTCTACGAGCTTGACCTGCGCCATCGGTTCGAGGATGCACAGAGGGCGATGAATGGACTAATGCGCGACCCGAGGCGCAACACGTCGCTTGCCTGCATGTTCATCGGCCTGATGCAGGGCCCCGCCACCGTGACGATCTGCGGCGGCATGGTGGACACGATGGCGGGCGACCACCTCAAAAACGATGAAAAGGCGGCGGTCGCCACGTACCTCCGCCACATTCCCGAGGCTATGGTGCCGACGTTTACGGGCGTTATCGTGGCGTGCAGCATCAGCGGCATTTCTGGTGCTTGTGATTCTGTACGCGTTCGGCACGCTGGTCGCGGGCTCAAGCGCCGCGGCCGCGGCCTTTATCCCGCTGGCCTACACCATGATCCCGAACGGCGGCGCGTTTTTGCTGGCGCTGCTGATGAGCGTCAGCTTCGCCTCGAGTCAGCTGAGCCCCACGCACATCTGCACGGCGATCATCTCAGACTATTTCGGCGTCACATTTTTCGCCACGGTCAAAAAGCTCCTGCCGCTGTTTCTGCTCACCGTCCTCATCGCCTGCGGCTACTACATGCTGCTGACGGCGGTATTCTGAAGAAAACAAACAAGGCCTGTGCCAAGCAGCACAGGCCTTGATCGATTTGCCGTAAAGGGAAAATCAGAGGGAAAACAGAGTAAAAAATGTAGACCCTTTCCCCTAAACGGAGATTTCGGGCGATTTCCAGAGAAAACCGGGATTTGAAAAACACAAAAATGCGACTAATTTAATATAAAAAGAAAGGATTCCAAACATTTCTGTTTGAAATCCTAACTTCTGTCAGGCGGCTTCCATTCGGATATTTTTCTAAATCAATCCTTGATAATCGTATCAGTCGTCCAGCTCCGCTTCGTGCTTGAGGATCGTGCCGGAGGCCGCATCGATCTCGTAGTCATATTCCGTATTGCCGGACTTGAACTCGACTTCATAGACGAGCGTTCCGTCCTCGTCGTCCAGCTCGATGTCCATGTCATACGCCTGATTTTCACTCACGCCCGCATGGTTCAGGGCGATGGACTTCGCCTTGGCGTAGCCGATATCCTGCACCGTTCCGGACGGCGCGGGCTTTTGATCAGCAGGCTTCGTCGTATCATTCGGTGCGGAAACGGCAGCCAATAAATCTTTCTGCCCGCTGAGCACCTTGCCAGTATAGGCGTCCACCAGATATTCAAACTCGCCCCATGCCGTTTGCAGCTCCACTTCGTAGTGCGCGGGGGATTCGTCAAGCTCGGGATCGACCTCCGCCGTGACGGAGTCGAGCGCTGTTGTCCCGGCATACTGCTCCGCAGCGTAGGCGGCGGCATCCTTGCCGATGGGCATGGCGGGCGCGCCCGCTTCCGCAAGATCCTTCAGTTCCTCGACTGAGAGCTTTGCCAGCGCGTCAAACTTCAGCGTGGCGTTGAGTGCAAGCACACGGTTCACCAGCGCCGCCTTTCCGGTCGAAATGCTGTTTTCCCGCGCCCGCTGCTCCAGGACCGCGTCCTGCGTAAGCGTCTGCGTCAGGACGGACGCCCTCGATTCGCTTGTCTGCAAAACACCGTCCACGGTGCTCGTCAGCTCGCGCTGGAGTTTTTCCGCGCGAGCGGTATCCTTGTCCTCCACCGAGATCATGATGGCAGAGGAAATGCTATTGAGGTAGCCGTTTCGCACGAGGCTGCCAACAATGGCGTTCACAGCCACGTCGAGCTTTGCACCCTTGAGGTCTGCGCCGTTGCCCATATCCGCAAGGATGGCCTTCGCGTCCTCGTTGAGCGGCGTACAGACGAGCACCTTTTCGCTTCGATTCACCTTCAACTCAATGCTCGGGTTCACGTCCAGCGACACCACGGAGGCCACCGCGTTCACCCGCTGGTAGAACAGCCCTCCGCCGAGCAGCATCACCGCAAGGCAGGCGGCAATGAGTGATGTCCATCTTCTCTTCGTCGTTTTCTTTGTTGTCATGGGAATTACCGTTCCTTTCCGCTCTTCGCAGCGAGAGAGAACGCCGCTCACATCGTTTGGCGCGGTCTTTTCAAGCGCCGCAGCCAGTCTCTGCTCCATTTTTTCATTGGTCATCGGGCGTCATCTCCTTCCAGAAAAATTCGCATCTTTTTCAATGCTCTGTGATATTTCGACAGGACGGTGGGAAGCGGCAGTTCCAGCAGTGCCGCGATCTCCCGGTGCTTCATGCCCGTGACCGCGTGGAGCAGCACGATACGCCGCTCCTCATCAGCGAGTCTTGCCAACGCGCCTTGCAGCAGTGCGCGCTCGTCGGCGTCTAGGCCGTACTCCTGCGCGGGAATGGCGTCCCATTCCTCCTCGCTGAGCGCGGCATGGCGTTCTTCGCGCCGCAGGCGCATCAGGCACAGGTTTCGGCATACGGCCAGCAGCCAGCCCATAGGCGATCCGGTGAGTCGGTACTGTTCCACGCAGTCCCACACCTGCACATAGACATCCTGTGTGAGATCCTGCGCGTCCTGCGCGTTTTTGAGGTAGGAAAGCGCTAAGCCGTACACCGCTGCCCGCGTGCGCCGGTACAGTTCCGCAAGAGCTTCACGCTCACCGCCGGCAATGTGAATCAGCAACTGCTGCAGCTCGTGTCGATCCTCTGGCGGCGCATATTCGGTTGTCATCAGCATACTGAGCATGGGCTTTTTTCTCCTGTCATCCGTGTAATGCACGGAAAGGACGATTTATTGCACGGGATTTTTATTTTTATGATTCTGTTTCTTTCGCCTCATCGAACTGCAGCATTCTGTGATCCTCCGTCAGCACCTTCATCTGACTGATGGCAATGGCGTTGAGTTTCGCCAGGCGCTCCGTCTGCGGGATTCCTTCGTTGATGAAAACTGCATACAAATCACATAATCCCTGAGACCGGTGTAGGTAGACTTGTCCAGTGAAGCAAGAAAGGCTTGCAGCTTGTCCGCGGGGAGAGGTTTGATATTTCCATCGTCCCGCCGCTTATGGAGCTTGTGAACCTTGATGGGATTCTTCCCGATGAGTTCTTGCTCAAGCGCCCAATTCAGAAATGCGTTGATGGTCTGGAACGGTTTATTATAGCGGGCAGGGAAGGTGTCGGGGATTGCGGCAAAAAATGTCAGCACATCGCTTTCGAGCAGGGGATAGTCTAAGCTGTTGTGGCTGTCGGCTAAGAACCGAGCGAGGCAGTTTCGGTAGTCCTTCATCGTTTCTTCGCCTGTGTGCTGTGATTCCTTGACCAGTAAGAATTTTTGCATCGCGGTTTCCAAATCCATGGGCTTCGGCTTCATTTTGACCATTCTCATCGTGTCCTCCAAAGAACAGACCCTTTCCCCTAAACGGAGATTTCGGGCGATTTTCAGAGAAAAACCAAGATTTAGAGAACATGAAAATGCAACTAATTTTATATAAAAAGAAAGGATTTCAAACATTTTTGCTTGAAATCCTGACTTCTGGAGGTGACACCCAGATTTGAACTGGGGAATGAGGGTTTTGCAGACCCTTGCCTTACCACTTGGCTATGTCACCGTATAGAAAAAGGAGCAAAATGTTTGCTCCTTTTTCATTTGTGGAGCGGGCGACGAGGCTCGAACTCGCTACCTCCACCTTGGCAAGGTGGCGCTC
>OGFG01000888.1_pt1 | contig 33321 bp, 29 predicted proteins | sample 1570761 | NCBI WGS metagenome assembly OGFG01 (sample SAMEA2581938, study PRJEB24529) | metagenome | biome: Human gut stool | place: China | collected 2011
CTCAGGTACTTAAAAAAAATATTTTATAATAGTGTTGCGGAATTAAGGTTAAAAAGGAGCCCTGGTTTAGTTAAGGGGTTTTTTAGTGTAGAATAACAGATACATCACAACGGGATACAGATCTACCTGCTGGCGGCAAAGATAGTAAAAAATAATAAGTCAATTTTCTTTTTTAGTTTTTTTCGGTTTTATTCTGCCTTTTAAAAATACAAAAGGGAAGTCCTCCCGGACTCCCTTTTTCAGAAACTATCATTCAATTCTAAAAGCGTTATTTGCCGATTTCCATCAGCCATTTTCCATCTTTCTTTACCATGGGCTGTTTTTCCAAATCTTTGCTACCGTCTTTATAAACCACTTCATAAGTTACAATGGCCAAAGAATCTTCCACAATGACACTGTCGCCCACGACATTATATTCTTCTACATTTCCATTTTTCTCGGCTTTTTCTCCAATGAGGGCTGCAAACTGCTCCTTCTGTTCCTGAGTCGGTTGCTTCTTGAAATTCATGCCATCCACAAAGGCCACATAGTCCTTGTTCTGCATGGCATCCAGATAATCCTGCAAGGCATCTCCGGCCCCGCTTCCACTACAGGCAGTCAGCAACAGTCCGCCCAATAATGCATACAAATTTTTCTTTCCCATAGGCTGTTCGTTTTAAGGGTTATTATGTTTTTGATTTTGCGGCACCAGTCTGTTGCTGACCCATAAATCTTCCGGAAACAGATAGCTTGATGTCTTTCCGGGAATCACCAGCTGATGTCTTCTCTCTTCTGCCAGATCTATTCCATGTTTGCGGTACAGATACCACACCAGCTCCGTACAATAGAAACTGGTTGTATCCCACAAATCATAGTCATGGTCAAAACTAACACCCTTTTCATATTTTCCGTATGCCGCCAGCGCCACCTGCGCCGCCACACTATCGGAACAGTCTACTCTTCGCCATGCTCCCCGACAGGCTCTCTGCGGTGCAAAGAAACTGTCCAGAGGTTCGCACTTGATGCGGTCTGTCTCTCCCGGCGGTGCTTCGTTGGGCACCGCGTGCACCACCATCCACCGTCCGTTCTTTTTCAGAGTCAGTCCCACATGCGAAAAGTCTCCTCCGCCCACGGTCGTCACCACCCGGCTGGCTCCTTCCAGTCCCATTCGGAACAGCAAGTCACCGTCTCGCCACAAAGTTGTGTCCACCCGTACCGGCTCTCCTGCCTGCGGTCTTTCTCCTTCGCACCCGAAAAAAAGACCAAGCAGGATAACGGCTGGCAATTTAATAAAAAAACTTATACGCACCATTCTTTTTGTATTCTTTTTTAAGAAAAAGAGTTATTTCTTCTTTTCGGGCAATGGAAATTCTAAAGAAAAGACTCCCTCGGTACGTCCCCAGGCATCTCCATCGGGACCAAAGCCGCTTCGGATACCCCGGTTGCCGGACTCTGAGCGGTCTTCGACATCTCCTCCACTCTGATTGAAATCATAATAGAGCAAAGGAAGATACTTACCTTCATGACTTTCTTTCCAGGCCTGATCCAACGGACGGTTGGCCACCTCCTGCAGCACGGCATCATCCAGAGCCTCGCCCCAGCAACGCAGTTCGTCTATAACGCCGCTCATCGGATGTTCCTTTCCGCCCAGATACATCGGTTTTTCTCCACCGATGGTCTGTATGGCCTGCTGCTGACTGTGCACCACTGCCCCGTCTCTCAGGAAGTCCACCTTGCCGCGACAGAAACGCACGGCATAATGATGCCACTCTCCACAACGCAAGGCACCGGCCGGTGTGCGGTAAACCACGGTATCTACCTTCAGCACCAGAGCTCCGTTTTTCTGGGCAGTGAGTGACCAGCTTCCTTCTTGCCCCATACCGGCCATCCGGTCGGCCTGAGCCGGATACATCCACCACTCCAGCGTCATTTCCTCCTGTCCTTTTGACCAAGGAGCTTTCTGAGTCTGCACAGCCGCCTCCGCCTGAGTAAAGTTCAGACCGTTCTTGCTGTCAGCTCCGCATACCACCAAAGTCTGCTTCTTCACCAGTGAATCCGTCCCCATTTCATTGCGCACGGTCAGCGCCACGTCATAGACACCCGGTTTCTCCGGAGTGATCACGGCATGTCTGCCTCCCACCTGATAAGTGGTGAGTCTGCTCTTCACGCTCCAGTGCCAGTCTGTCGGACGATACTTGCTTCGGTCGCTCAGTTCTACCCGCTGTCCGCACACCACAACCCGGCGTGACAGATCAAACTCCGGCAGCGGCTTCACGTTCTTCACCATCCAGCGCATCCGTTTCACGGCTCTGCGCCCGCTCACCGGATCCTTTACCCGCAATTTCACGGCATAGCTACCCGGCCGTTCGTAAAGTGCCCGTACGGCATGCAGATCGGTTGCTCCCGTTTCTGCTCCTCTCACGGTCCACTGATAGCCACAGCCCGGAAGCACTGTCTCGGGCAGGAAAGTCACCGGTTCGCCGACCTTAAGTTCCGGCAGCGATGCACGGAAACGGGCCGATACCTCCGGCTGTTCCACCTCTACCAGTCTCTTGTCCTCATGAATCTTTCCTTCCCGGTCGCGTGCCTGCAACGCCAGTTCGTAACGGCCCTTCCGATTCAGGAAGAACACCGGCGCACTGCCTTCCTTGGTGGTTTTGTTTCCTTTCGGGTCTGTCACACACCAGGATATAGTCTCCATACCCGCCGATACCCATGCTTTCGGCTGGAAAGGCTGTCCGGCAGTAACCGTGGTATCTTTTCCGGCTATACGGGCCCATTCCGTCCGTGTTCCGGTCTGCATCAGCGACTGGGGCAGAGCCATTTCCTTCACTCCTTCGGCATGCACCAGTTCGGCGGCAAAACGCCCCGTACGGTCGTTCCAGAAACTCTTTTTACCTTCCTGGTACACCGATCCGTTATAACAGGCCAACAGCTCCTCGGGACGTCCCATCTCGGCAAACGTGTCGTGCATCATTTCCCGGATTTCCTCCTCGCTGCGTGCCGTTTTCCAGAAACGCAGCTCAGCCAGCTCCGCGTCCCAGGCACCATCTCCGCTTCCATTGAGCGGAAAATCACCGAAGCCTCCGATACCTTTTCGTCCCCGGGCCCGCATGCCTCCTTCGGGTTTGCCGTTCACATATACCGTCAGCGAGTCTTCGCGCACCACAAAAGCCAGATGATACCACTGTCCCGGCACGATGGTGCCTTTGCGTGTATTCATCCGGTTGTCTCCATCCCATCCGGCCGTAATGGCGCCGTCATCATTGGCATGAATCAGCCAGCGGCCCCATCCGGGTCCCATTCCCTGATTCCAACTTTTCCAGGAATAAGGCTTTATCCAGAATTCAATGGTTGCCTCAGGGTAGTTGGTGGCAAACACTCCGGGTACTACCAGTCCGGCAGAATCCAGCCGGAGCGCCCGGCACTCCTGCTTCTGTTCGGACATACATTTCCACGCATTGGCTCCAGCCGATGCCACCGTCTTTCCGTTTCTCCGGTACAGGGCCTGCACCCGATAGGTCTTTCCGTATTCCGTTTTCTCATAGCTCCGTGCTTCGGCCGGAAGCGTATCTGCTTTTCCTTCCGTTCCGTCGCTCACGGCATATCCCGCCAGTTCATACACCGAGCGCTGCGGTGCTTCCCAACAGAAGCCTGTCGCTCCGCCGTTTCCGCGCACGTTCACCGGGTCGAAGAACGGCTCACCATCTACCCGGGCCGTGAGCACCGTCTTTACTCCTCCGCTCACCACCGGATAGCGCAGTCCCACATACATCGGGGTTTCCACGCCCAGCGTGTCCCATTCATAATCTATCACCGAGGCATGATAGATTGCTCCCTGACCGATTGCCTCCTTTTTCGTTTCGATAATCAGGAAATATTTCAGCGGCCGTCGGGTGTCCATCCCTTTGGTCAGGTCGGTCAGGTCATATCCCAGCTCCATCGGCTCGTCGTGCATCTTGCCGTCGGCCCATTTTCCCAGCATCGGGGTGGGCGCATCCATTCCGAAGGTAGCCTTCTTATTCGTCCGTCCGTCTCCGGCAAACTTGAAGTGTTCCAGTTCCACCGTGCGTTCGGGTTCACGGGCATCCGCACGGGCAGCCACTCCCACCGACAACTTGATTTCGCTTCGTCGTGAATACTCCATGCGCAGCTTCAGGGTCCGTTTGGGACGGTAATCCTTGCGCACATGATAGAATTCCGGTTTCCAGGCACCCCCCTCACGCTGCCGCACCGGGAACGAATATTTGTACGGGCAATAGATAAAGCCTTTATTGGCCCATCCGTCGCCCCAGGAATTTACGATAATCCAGGCACCGCATTCGTCCTTGTCCTTCTCACCATATACCTTATTACTGTCCAGATCGAACACAATACGGTCGTCATAACCCACGATGGTCAGCGCATGGTCCACTCCGTCGCCCCAGCGGGTCACATACTTCATGCCCGTCACGCCGGCCTTCTTGTTGATTCCCTGCGGGTCGTCAGCAATGGTTCCCTGCTTGCAGGCACTGGCCACTCCAATACCGCAGATACCTCCGGCTCCGAAATCCTTGTCGCCGTTGTGGTTCCACAGCCAGTTTTTCACCAGTTCGCGTCCTTCCTCCGTATCCAGTCCGTAAGGAGAAAACGAGTTGTGCGAGATGCGGTTGAACATAGCGGCATACCATTGGTCATACCCCTGCATCCAACCGAATTCCGCACTGCTGCAATCCTGGTTTCCGAACACCTGCGAATAAGTGGTACCTCCATAGACCTGTGCGTTGGGCACTCCGTTGGCCATGGCCATACCCTCTTTTCCGGAGTTGCTGTTGGTCAGCAGCCAGGTAAAATGAGTCGGATAGATATTCTCCGTTTTCCGGGCATCTGCCTTCCGGTAGGCATCAATTTCATAAGTAAACATATACCCGATGCGCGAGGCCGAACCGCACGATCCTCCGTGCTGGTTGAACACCGGCGGAAAATAAGGTGTCTCCGCATTATTGACATGATCCGGGCGTTTTTCATGTTTTTCAGGCGCCCCCGGTTGCGCCGCTGCTTCCTGGACACATCCGCAGCAGCAGAGTGCCAGTAGTGTTTTCATAAAGAAGCTCATAGTTATCGTAAAAGATTGTTTTTCCCCGCAAAAATAAGCAAAGGCGCTTAAATTGACGGGAAATAAACAAACATTCACATCCGTTTCAGAAAAGCTACTCTTCTATTTCCGGAAGGTTCGCGGGGCCACTCCGGTCATTTTGTGAAAGAGTTTCGAGAACTGGGACAGATTCGGTATCCCCACCGCCTCAGCCACTTCCTTGATGCTCAGATCCGAAAGCAGAAGCAGGGTTTGCGCCCGCTCGATGCGCTTCATCTGCACAAAACGGTTGGGGGGCATTCCGTTCACATTTTTAAACAGTCGTGTAAAATGATCGGGACTGACGCACATCACCTCAGCCAGTTCGCGCACCGTGATCGGATGGTCCAGATGACTGTTGATGTAATGGAACACCTTGCTCATCCCCACATGCTGCTCAAAGCTTTGCACGGCAAAAGGTTCTTCCTGCTCCACAAAGCGGGCAAACAGTTGCAGCAGGATGCCCTTGCTCTCCAGATCCGACCGGAGCTCCCTCAGGCTTTTCCCGTGGGTTGCCTCAAACAGATCGGCCCGATTATCATACGATTTCGGGTCCGGATTGACAATCTGACAGTCGGGGTTCAGTTCCAGAAAACGCTTCATCAGACACTCGTCCAACTTTCCCGCCCGGGTCTGATAACGGAGCCGGAAACAGTCAAACAGACTCTTTTCTCCGATAAACTGATCCAGAAAACAGATATAGTAGTGACTCATATAGTCATCGCACTGATAGGCATGATACGTGAACTTGGGAATCAGAAACAGGTCTCCTTCCTGCAAGTGGAATTTCTCCCCGTTCATATACACCCAGCCCTCTCCGCGCTCCACCAGATACAGTCTCGAAAACGGACTGATCACATCCTTATAACACCACTCTTTCCCCGCCTCATAATATCCCGCATAAATCATCTGCAGCGAAAAGGTGTTCTGAAAATCGGCATATCTCATACTTCTCTTTTTTTCGGCATTTGCCGCAAATATAACTCCTTCCCCGACAAAAATATCGTTTTTTGCAAAGTTTTGCATCGCATTTTTCCTTTTCTTTCTGCCGTTTTCCTTCTATTTTTGCAAAAACAACCAAAATCTGATTCTACACATGAAAAATTATTCTCTCCTGTTAGCCCTGTCGCTGCTGCTCGCCACCGGTACAGCCCGTGCGGCCCGGCCCGACGTGGTTCCCACTCCGGGACAAAAGGCCATGATCGACCGTAAATACGGTATGTTCCTTCATTTTGGTATGAACACTTATCTGAATGCCGAGTGGAGCGACGGTTCTGCTGCGGCTTCGGTCTATGCTCCCCCGGCTGATATTGCCGAGAAGGCGGCCCAATGGGTGCGCCATGCCAAACGTGCCGGCATGCGCTCCATTGTGCTCACCACCAAGCATCACGACGGTTTCTGTCTGTGGGACAGCAAATACACCGATTATGATGTGGCCAACCCTCAGGTGCGCCATAAGGCCGATATCGTGCGGGCCGTGTCCGACGCCTGCAAGAAGGAAGGCATCGCCTTTTCCATCTACTACTCGCTGTGGGACCGCCACGAACCGCTTTACCGGGATCCGGACCCGCGTAAATATATCGAATTCATGAAAAAGCAGCTCGGCGAACTGATGACCCAATACGGACCCGTGGCCGAACTGTGGTTCGACGGTGCCTGGGACCGCAAGGTAGACCAGTGGTATCTGCCCGAGGTCTATGATTTCGTCAAGAAGCTGCAACCGCAGTGCCAGATTTCCACCAACTGGACCATCGGCAAGCGCCCGGTCGACATGAAAGCCGGCGACCTGATTGTGTACTTCCCTTCCGACTTCCGTCTGTGGGACCCGTTCCTGCCGGTTCAGGACGACCCGAAGATCTATACCTATCAGGGCCAGGAATATTATCTGCCCTATGAGTGTACCCAGACCATATCCGTGCTGGGCAACTGGTTCTCTCATCCCGAGGACACCACCGTGCGCGAACTGGAGGAACTGGAAGAAATCTTCCACGGCTCCACTGCCAACGACAACTGTCTGCTCCTGAATATTCCGCCGGACACCCACGGCGAACAAAACCCGCTGGCCATCCGGCGCATTGAGGAGTTGGCGTCTCTGCTCGGCATCCAAAACGGCGGCGACTTCCCCAAGAAGCCGAAAACCCCGTCGTCGCTGACCCGCAACGCCACAGCCACGGCCACCGGCATCCATAAGGACGATGCCCTGCACAACGGTCCGCTCTATGCCGTAGACAGCGACGTGTCTACCGCCTGGACCGGCGACAGCCTTTCCGTACTCCAGATCCGTCTGGCCCGGAAAGTAGCCTTCAAGCAGCTCTTCCTCATCATCGGCAAAGGCAGCATCGGCGAGTATGCCTTGGAGTATCTCGACGGAAAAACCTGGAAAACCCTGCATCAGGACCGGATTGACCCGGCCACCCAGCCCCAGAGTTTCATGGGCTATGGCTTTATCGACCTGAAGTTCGACCGCAAGATCCGGGCACGCGACCTCCGTCTGCGCGTCTTGCAGTCCAACGGCCGCCCTTCGGTCTATTCGCTGCGTCTCCGCTAATCTGTAGTCCAGTTATTTCATTACCTGTCATTCATGAAAAAAATACTTTTCCTTATCATATTCCATATCGGCAGTTTACTCACTCAGGCTGCCACACGCGATACGGCAGAGGCCTACGGGCTTCTGCGCCGTATCGCTCCTTCTTTATCCTCCAAGGTCCGTTTTGAACAACTGAAACAGGAAAAGAAGGATGTCTTCGAACTTTATTCCGAAGGCCCTCGGATTGTCATCCGGGGAAACTCAGCCAATTCCATGGCCGTAGGACTCAACCATTATCTGAAATATTTCTGCAAGACATCCGTGTCCTGGTTTGCCCACGACCCGACCGAACTGCCTGATACCTTTCCTGCCGTCGCCGGGAAGATACGCATCGAAGCACGCACTCCGAAGCGTTTCTTCCTGAACTATTGCACCTTTGGCTATACCATGGCCTGGTGGCAGTGGAAGGAATGGGAGCATTTCATCGACTGGATGGCGCTCAACGGCATCAACATGCCGCTGGCCATCACCGGTCAGGAATCGGTATGGCTCAAGGTGTGGACCCGTCTGGGTCTCGATGAACAGGAGATCCGGAACTATTTCACCGGACCGGCACATCTGCCCTGGCACCGCATGACCAACTTCGACTCCTGGCAGGGCAATCTTCCGGATTCCTGGCTCCAGCATCAGGAAGCGCTTCAGAAAAAGATTGTGGCCCGCGAGCGTGCCCTGAACATGACTCCCGTTCTGCCGGCCTTTGCCGGTCATGTGCCCCCGCAGATCCGTAAGGTCTATCCTCAGGCCAAAATCAACCGGATGAGTTCGTGGGGCGGTTTTGCCGACCGCTACCGCAGCTACTTCCTCGATCCGCTCGACCCGCTGTTTGCCCGCATCCAGAAACTATTTCTCGAAGAGCAGACCCGTCTTTACGGCACAGACCACATCTACGGGGCCGACCCGTTCAACGAAATCGAGTCGCCCAGCTGGGAACCGGAATATCTGGCCACCGTGTCGCGCACCATTTACCAGACCATCACCCAGTGCGATCCCGAAGCCAGCTGGCTCCAGATGACCTGGCTGTTCTATTTCGACCGGAGCCACTGGACCAACCCGCGCATCAACGCCTTTGTCAATGCCGTTCCGCGCAACAAGATGATCCTGCTCGACTATTTTGCCGAGAACACCGAGGTGTGGCGCTATACCGACTCTTATTTCGGTCAGCCCTTCCTGTGGTGCTATCTGGGCAATTTCGGCGGCAACACCATGCTGGCCGGCAACCTGAAGGAAACCGGCCGCCGCATCGAAGAGGTGATCCGTCATGGCGGCCCGAATTTCTGGGGCCTCGGCTCCACCCTCGAATCATTCGATGTGAACCCCTTCCTCTATGAATATGTCTTCGAAAAGGCATGGAACCATCAGCGCACCGACCAGGAATGGATTCAGGCCTGGGCCGACCGCCGTATCGGAAGCGCCGTACCCGGCCAGCGGAAAGCCTGGCTCGAATTGCTCGACCAAGTCTATACCGCCACAGCCCGCCTGGGACAGGGCACCCTGACCAACGCCCGTCCGTCGCTCACCGGCCACGGCAACTGGACCACCAATCCGCAGATTGAATACGACAACCGGGTGCTCTTCCGCATCTGGGAGGATATGTTGCAGGCCCGTCGCCTCACCGACCGGAACACTTACCTGTTCGATGTCATCAATCTGGGCCGTCAGGTGTTGGGCAACTACTTCGGCGAGCTGCGCGACAGTCTCACAGCCTGCTACCGCCGTCAGGACCTGCACGGAGCGGAGCACTATGCCGCCCGAATGGATCAGGTGCTCACCGACATGGAAACCCTGTTGTCTGCCCACCTCACCTTCTCCTTCGGCAAATGGCTGGCCGATGCCTCGGCTTTCGGCACCACCCCCGAGGAGCAGCGTTATTACCGCACCAATGCGCGTACCCTGCTCACCACCTGGGGCGAGAAGGGACAGAGCCTCAACGACTATGCCAACCGCTCCTGGGCAGGACTCACCCGGGATTATTATCACCGCCGCTGGCGCATGTTCACGGATGCCGTGCTCGATGCCCTGCGCCGGAAACAACCGTTCGACGAACAGGCTTTCCGTCAGCGCATGATCGACTTTGAAGAGAAATTCACGCTAACAGATACCGGCTTTACCGCCACTGCGTCAGGCAAAGGCACTGCCATGGTCTGGCGTATTCTGAAAAAATACCGCAAGGAGCTGGGCACGCGACCTCCGTCTGCGCGTTCTGCAGTCCAACGGCCGCCCTTCGGTCTATTCGCTGCGTCTCCGCTAAATCCGTCCTGCAACAGTCATTTCCGGTCAAACGGAACCGTTCAGGAAATCTGTCTTTTCAAGAAAAACAGGAAATGTTGATTAAAATCAATATTTTATTGCCTACCCACAGCTTGGAATCATCTTGAAGGCATATTTTTTGTTCCTTTGAAAAAAACAAGAGACTATGATCACAAAACACTTCTTATGGATGATGATGTCCTTCTGCCTCTCTGTGACATCCGCCTTGGCTCTACCTGACCAACAACCCAAACATACTGACCGGATAAACCATACGGAAGTTCCGGGCAGCACGCAGTCTTTCGACCGCGACTGGCGCTTTGCCCGCTTCGGCCTGCAGCCCGACGGCAGCACGCTGCCCGAACCGTCTCCCGCTCCTTCCGACTCCGCCTACGACGACAGCCGCTGGCGCGCGTTGGACCTGCCGCACGACTGGGGCATCGAAGGCCCCTTCCGCAAGGATCTCGACGGTCTGACCGGCAAACTGCCCTGGCGCGGCATCGGCTGGTACCGCAAGCAGTTCCCGCTGCCGGCCTCTCAAAAGGGACAGCGGGCCTATCTGGATTTCGACGGAGCGATGGCCCACGCCGAAGTGTGGGTCAACGGCCACAAGGCCGGCGGCCATCCCTATGGCTATACCTCTTTCCGGGTAGACCTCACCCCCTTTGTGCACTGGGGCGGCAATAATGTCGTGGCCGTCCGCCTGAACACCGAAACCTGGGGCTCCCGCTGGTATCCCGGCGCGGGCATCTACCGCCATGTGCGTCTGCTCACCCGTCCGCAGCAGCACATCGCCCAGTGGGGTGTCTTTGTCACCACCCCGAGCATCACGGAGCAGGCGGCCCAGGTCTGTGTGGACATCGATTTCGAAAATCACGAAAAAGACGCTTCCACCCTTTCTTATCAGGTCGCCGTCCATTCCCGCCGCAACGACGGCACTCCGGGCCGGTGTCTTGCCCAAAGCGACTGCAAGAGTATTTCTCTGCCGGGCGAGTCCACCCGCAAGGGACAGGCCGTGCTGCGCATTGCCCGTCCTCATCTCTGGAACCTTAATGATCCTCACCTTTATATGGCGGTTGTATCCGTGTTCTGCGGCAACCGTCTTGTTGACCACTATGAAACGCCGTTCGGCATCCGCAGCATCGCCTTCACACACGACCGTGGTTTCCTGCTTAACGGAAAACACGTGCCGTTGCGGGGCGTATGCATGCACCACGATCTGGGGGCTTTAGGGACTGCTGTAAACACCAGCGCCCTAAAGCGCCAGCTCCAGATTCTGAAGAGCTTCGGATGCAATGCCATCCGTACCTCACACAACACCCCGGCGCCCGAGCTGCTGGATCTGGCCGACCAGATGGGCATGCTCATTATGGACGAGGCCTTCGACTGCTGGACCGTGGGCAAGAAGTCCGGCGACTATGCCACCCTGTTCCGCGAGTGGCACGAAAAGGACCTGCAGGCCCTGGTATGCCGCGACCGCAACCATCCGTCCGTCATCCTGTGGAGCACCGGCAATGAAGTCGACGAACAGTACCACCCCGAGAGCGGCATGACCCGCCATCTCACCGAGGTGGTCCACCGCTATGATACCACCCGCCCCGTAACCTTCGGCGCGTCCTGGCCTTCCAAATCGGCCCTGAACGGCACCGAGTTGCAAGTGGATGTCCACGGCATGAACTATCCTTCGGGCGGTTTCGGAGGACCGGATTTCTACGGCACCTTCCTCAACAAGCCGGGCCACGAGCATCTGGCCGGCTTTGCCAGCGAAACAAGCTCCACCCTGAGCTCCCGCGGTGTCTACTTTCCGGACCGTTTCCAATGCTCGTCCTACGACCTGCAGGAACCCGGCTGGGGCAGCCTGCCCGACCAGGAATTTGCCGCCCTCGACAAATACCCGGCCATCTGCGGCGAGTTCGTGTGGACCGGATTCGACTATCTGGGCGAGCCCATCCCCTTCAACAGCGACCAGACCATCCTGCTGAACTACAGCCAGCTGTCGGCCGAGGAGATCCGACAGAAGGAAAAGGAACTGGCCGAGATGGAGAAAAACCGCCCCACCTCGCGCAGCAGCTATTTCGGCATTGTCGATATGGCCGGATTCCCCAAAGACCGCTATTATCTCTATCAGGCCCACTGGATGCCCGAAAAACCGATGGCCCATATCCTGCCACACTGGAATTTCCCCGACCGCGTCGGTCAGGTCACTCCCGTCTTTGTCTACACCTCGGGCGATGAAGCCGAACTCTTCCTCAACGGACGCTCCTTAGGGCGCAAGAAGAAGGCTCCCTTCACCTACCGCCTCCGCTGGAACGATGTGGTTTACGAACCGGGCACTCTGCGCGCCGTAACCTATAAGAACGGCAAGCGCTGGGCCACCGACGAGGTGAGCACCACCGGTCCGGCCTATGCCCTGCAGGTGGAGTCCGACAAACGGAAACTCACCGCCGACGGTCAGGAACTAGCCTTTGTCACCGTGCGCGTCACCGACCGCCAAGGCCGCACCGTGCCCGATGCCAATCTGCCGGTCAGCTGTGAGATTCTCGGCGGCGACGGACAGATTGTGGCCACCGACAACGGTGATCCAACCTGCCACATCACCTTCTCGTCCCCCGAGCGGCCCACTTTCAACGGTCTGCTTCTGGCCATCATCCGGGCTCACGAAGGCGGCAAGGCTCCGGTCACCCTGCGTGTCAGCTCCCCCGGTCTGCAACCCGCCACACTGAAAATCCGCCTGAAGGCTCCTTCCCGATGAGACGACAAAAAATCCGGCTTTTCGCAAAGCCGGATTTTCCCACATTAATAATCAATTATTATCCCATCTGACCCGTCAGATAGGCTCTTGTCCGATCATCTTTCGGACTTTCGAACATTCTCTTTGTATCATCATATTCAATCAGCTCACCCAGGAACATGAACATGGAGCGGTCCGAGATACGCATGGCCTGTGACATGTTGTGTGTCACAATCAGGATGGTCACCTCCTTTTTCAGCTTCACCAGCAGGTCCTCGATGTGCTTGGTGGCAATCGGGTCCAGTGCCGATGTCGGCTCGTCCATGAGCAGGATGTCCGGCTGCAGGGCCAGCGAGCGGGCGATGCACAGACGCTGCTGCTGACCTCCGGACAGGAAGGTACCGCGCTTGTTGAGCACATCCTTCACCTCGTCCCACAGCGCCACGTTGCGCAGGCATTTCTCCACCAGGTCGTCACGCTTGTGTTTCGACAGCGAGATACCGTTCAGCGTATATCCGGCCACCACGTTATCATAAATACTCATGGTCGGAAACGGGTTCGGTCTCTGAAACACCATACCGATGTTGCGGCGCACCTCAATCGGGTCCTTGGTCAGGATATTCTCCCCGTTGAGCAGGATTTCTCCCGTCACACTGATATTCTTATACAGTTCGTGCATGCGGTTCACGGCGCGCAGCAGGGTACTCTTACCACAGCCCGAAGGACCCATGATGGCCGTAATGGTGTTACGCTCCACACAGGCCGACACGTTCTTCACCGCCGTCACTTTCTTATCGTAGGATATGGACACATCCTTGATCTCCAATATCGGATCGACTATATTTTCCATTTTTTTGCAATTCTTTTAGCCAATAAATTCAAACAAAGTACCAAAGCGAGCAGGAAGAGCGAAGCGCCCCAGATCAGGTCCTGCAGGTTCGGGTCGTTAAAGAACTCCCAGATCATGAGCGGCACGGCCGACATCGGTCGTCCCAGGTCATAGCTGATGACGGCTCCGCCCAGGGCGGTGAACATCAGCGGTGCGGTCTCTCCCACCACGCGCGACACGGCGAGCAGGATTCCCGTAAAGATACTTCCGAACGATGCCGGCAGCATCACGCGCAGCATCACTCTCCAGTAGTTGCCTCCCAGTGCCAGACCGGCCTCTTTCAGGCTTTCCGGCAAAATCTTCATGGTTTCCTCGGTCGAACGGATAATCAGCGGCAGCATCATGATGAAGAGCGCCACGCTACCCGCAAATCCCGAATAGCCTTTCATGGGCACCACCACCCAGATATACACGATGATACCGATGATGATGGAAGGTGTACCCTGCAACAGGTCGGTGATGTAGCTCACCGTCTTGGCAAACCAGTTCTTGCGGAACTCCGACAGACAGATACCGCAGAGGATACCCACCGGGATGGCCACGATGGCCGCCGTAAACAGCATCATCAGCGTACCCACGATACCGTTGGCGATACCGCCCGGGATGGGCTCTCCCTTCTGTGCGGCCATCATGGCCTTGAAGGCATTGGGCGTGGCTTCGGTCAGGAACGACCATCCCAGTTGCTGCCATCCCTTCACCAGCACCTCGCCCAGGATGGCGAGCAGGGGAATTGCCGTGAGTGCCGACATCACACACACCACTACATAGAGCAGGTTGTTCTTGAATATTCTGGCTTTTACATTCGAATCTTTTTTCATACCTTTTCCCTTCTTTTATACATGTTGTGCTCTTCGGATCATGATCTTTCCGATCAGGTTGATGATGGCCGTAATCAGGAACAGGATCAGACCGATGGCAATGAGCGACGACAGTTTCAGTCCGTCAGCCTCGCCAAACTGGTTGGCAATGATACTGGCCATGGTGTTTCCGGTGGTGCGCAGCGTTTCGGGCATCTGGTTGGTGTTACCGATCAGCATCGTCACCGTCATGGTCTCGCCCAGGGCGCGACCGATAGCCAGGATATAGGCCGAGAAGATACCCGAACCGGCTGTCGGGAAAATCACTCTGCGGATCACCTCCGCGCGGGTGGCTCCCAGTCCGTAGGCAGCCTCTTTCAGGTCGGCCGGCACCATCTTGATGAACTCCGAGCTCAGCGAAGCGGCATAAGGCACAATCATGATGGCCAGCACAAAGGCGGCGGTCAGGATTCCCGAGCCCTGTGGCGACAGGTTCAGGAACATGAAGATCGGGCGCAGCGCATAGAATCCCCACAGACCGTAAATGATGGAAGGGATACCGGCCAGCAGGTCGGTCACGGTAGCCAGCGCCGTAGCGATTTTCTTTCCCCGGAAATACTCACCCGTGAAGAGTGCCACCGGCAGGGAGAACGGGATACAGATCAGCAGCGCCAGCCCGGTGGTGAGCATCGTACCCGTGATAAAGGGCAGCGCGCCGTATTTTTCTTTTCCGGCCGTAGTGACCCAGTCGTCCGAGCAGATGAAATTCCAGAAGCCGAAGTGTTCAAAGGCTCCCGAGGCATCGAGCGTGAGGGAGTAGATGATCCCTCCGCCGATGACCGGAATGACAATCGCCGAAACGATGAGCAAGGCCTTGAATATCTTATCTTGCATTTTGATTCTTTTGGATGGTTTCCGTTACTTGATCACATTCTTTCCGTCGAAGGTCACCTGTTTCAGGTTCTCCAAAGACAGCTTCACGGCCTTTTCAGGCAGCGGTGCGTAGTGTACGGTAGTTGTGGTCTTCTGGATAGAGTCGCTCAGCATGTACTGCAACAGGTCCAGAGTCACCTTGGCCTCCTGCTCGGTTCTTCCGGCATAGTTCTGCTCCTTGTAGATAATCAACCAGGTGAAGCAGCTGATCGGGTAAGCTCCGGCAGCGTCTGCATTGGTGATGGAGCAACGGGTGTCCTGAGGCATTTCGCCCGAAGCGGCAGCCGAGATGCTCTCGGTAGAAGGTTTCACCATCTCGCCGCGTGCGTTCTGTACGCTGGCATACGGGATATTCTGGGCAAAAGCATATTCCGAACCGATATAACCGATAGAGTACGGAGTCTGGGCAATCACGCCGGCCACACCCGGGTTACCCTTAGCGGCCAATCCTACCGGGAAGTCCACGTTCTTTCCGCTGCCGTATTTGTCTTTCCAGTTCTGGCTCACCTTGGTCAGATAGTCGGTGAATACGAAGGTCGTACCGCTACCGTCTGAACGGTAAGCCGGGATAATCTCCTTGTCCGGCATCTGGGTACCTGCGTTCAGCGCCACGATTTTCGGATCGTTCCATTTCTTGATGTTTCCGGCAAAGATGTCGGCAATCACTTCTCCGGACAGGTTCAGCACCTTCACTTCCGGCAGGTTGTAGGCCATCACCACGGCACCCATACAGGTCGGGATGTGTACCACCGGCTGCATGTCCTTCATCTCCTCATCGCTCAGGAAAGCGTCGCTACCGGCAAAGTCCACGATACCGTCTTTCAGGTTACGCACACCGCCGCCACTGCCGATACCTCCGTAAGACACGGTGTTTCCGGTCTGGGTAGCAAATCCCTCGAACGACATATTATAGAAAGGAAGCGGGAAAGTGGCACCGGCACCGCTCAGCTCCACTGTTTCTTCGTTTGCACCGCCTTTACTGTTTCCGGCACAAGAGGCCATCATCCATCCCATGGCAACTACGGCCATTGATACAAATAATTTCTTCATAATCTTCTTATTTGAATTGTTCTTTATATTGATTCTAAATTAACTGCTGTTTTTTTAAAGTTTAAACGAAGCGTTCACCATCAGCTGGAAGGCATCTTTCAGTCCGTTGTCTTCCGGCATGTTCAGGCGCAGGTTCGGCGCCAGCTTCACATATTTGCCCAGCTTCACCTCGGCACCGGCCATCACGTTCATGCCGTCGGCTTCCCTGTTCCAGCCGTTGTTGGAGTCCAGACGGTCCCAGCGGGCAAACACATTCACCTTCTTTCCGGCCGGCACGGTGGCATAGACCGACACACCGTTCTGGTGGTCTCCCTCGTGATAGGCCGTGTTCATCTGGTAGTTATACTCGGCACCCACGGAATATCCGTTTTTGGCATATCCCAGGAACGAAGCCAGGTTCACCTTTCCCTTCAGTCCCTTGTCGGTAGCCTCATCATACGAACCGTACAGGCGCACCATCATGCCGTCCACCGGTTTCAGAGTCACACCGGCACCGTACTGCAGTCCGTGTTCAAACTGGATTTTCTTGTAGCCTTCGCCGTTCACCACAATCACATCGGCGCTCACCTGGTCGCAGAACTTATAGGCCACCGACAGACCCACGTCGGCACTGCTTCCCAACTTGTATTCATCCTGGAATGACTTCATGATGTAGCGCTTGCCCCAGAAATCCTCCTGAGTCTTGAACTGGGTGGTACTGATGAGTCCTCCATACAGATCCCATCCGTTCTTCTGCCAGCGCACCCACGCATTCTTGATAAACCCGATGCGCTGCATGTCCTGCACCTCTTTCGAGCGTCCGAAGTCGGCCACTGCCTGCATGCTCAGTCCGTTGCCGAAACTGTACTGATAACCGATATAGGCCCGTTCCAGTTCAAATCCCCGCTCCTCGTTGTTGGCTCCGAATCCGGAATACATATTGGCAAAGGTGGTCAGGATCACTTTACCTTTTCCCTTTTCACTTTCCTGTGCTTCGGCACTCTGCAGCGCGCAGGCGAACAACGCACAAACCATCCACGCAATTTTTTTCATCTTGTTTTTTCTTTTATTCTGATCTGTTTCTGAATTATCTGTTTGCTTTTGACACTGCAAATGTCCCGATAATATGTTTCAGAAATGTTTCAAGCCCTTAAAAATCCTATGAAGATTACGCCGGGCCCTATATAAATAGGTAAAGGGGAGCTTTTCGCCCCCCTTTCCTCATCCGGCTTGCGGCCGATTGTTACGAACCCGTTACATATTGGCTCCGCCAATCACTCCGGCAATGGCACTGGCCACGGCCACAATCAGGTTCAGCAACAGATTCCAGATGTTCTTGTTTTTCATAGATTACAATTTGGTTAAAGATTCATGACGCTAAAATCCCGTGGTTTTTCAGCCCAGATACAGGTTCCATCCGGCCATCACCTCCCGCATCACGGCAGGCACGCCATTCTCCACGCGGCTCATGGCCGCCACCAGTTCCATCATCATCTTCGGGTTCCGGTCGTCCACCGGCTCGTTGCGCGCCAGCCCGGTCAGTACCGCCACTTTCCGTATGTAATACTCCGTGTCGTTGCCGTCGGCATCCGGTGCCCAGCGCTTCACGATGCTCTCAATGGTGTTTGCCCCGTAGCGGTGCCGGTAGGTACGCAGCACCACAAAGGCCGCCCGATAGCCCCAGGCGATGGATTCAAACTGGAAGAATTCCGGATCACTCTGTTCTTTTCGCAATCCCTGCCACAAGTCGGCGCTCCGCCGGATGTTCAGAGGATTGTTGTTCCGCAATCCCCGGGGTGTGTTTTTCGTTTCCTTATTCATGGTGTGTTTGTGTTACGTTGTTCTAGACCATATCTTCGCCTTCCTCCTCGGCAGCGTCGCCGCCCTTTTCCAGATTATAGAAGGTCACTTCCTCATTGGCCAGGTCGATGGACTGCTTCAGGACCTTGCTCGGGTGATACACCACCTTCAGTTTCTTGATGTTCTTCACCTCAAACTCCTCGGCGGTGTCGGCACCCAGGCTCTGGCAGCTCAGTCGGAAAGAGCCCACATCGCCCAGATGCACACGCATACCGCTCTGCAAGGCGTAGACAATCTGTTCCTGCAAGGCCGCCAGCACCGCCAGACAGTCGGCGCGCGTCACGGTACACATACCGCTGATTCGCTTGGCCAGTCCTTCAATGTCAATCTTTCCGGGACTGACCACGGTGGCATAGAACTTCTCGGTTTCCGGATTCTGAGTACCTGGTTTCATTCTACCAATAATCTTGTAATTGATCATACGCTTTCTATATTTAAATTTGGTTTGTGTTTTTGCCCCGTCTTTCAGGCCCGGCGGCTGACCTTTTGTTGATCAACGCTGCAAAGTTACTGCCTCATGCAGACCCCTTCGTCGATTAGCTCCCTTAGAAGCCTCAAAAAGTCATTTAGATACCGTTAGGCAGCCGCCGGGCCTGTCCGCCTCAGGGTTCTCCCAGAAAGCGCACCACCAGTTCATACTGTTTCGGCGTGAAATAGCGCTGCCGGGTGTGATAGTTCGCCTTTTTCAGTTCCTCCCACAGTTCGGGATAAGTACGCAACACATAGTTGAATCTTCTCCGGGCATTGGCCGGACGGTCCACATCACAATAATCCATTGCGATGGCCGTAATCTGGTAAGTAACAGTATTTCCCATTTACATTTTGTTTTTGTGAACACTGCAAAATTAGATATTCAAAACAATTTTTTGGTGAAATATGATTCACTTTACATCATTTTTATTAATTTTACGTAACATTACCGAGATAAACCCCTAAAACACAGTTGATATGAATAAAAGATTCCACACTTACATCGGTCAGGAAATGTACGACCGTCTCCTTCAGTACCCTTATATGAAAGGAAGCGACTTTCTGTCCTGCCCCACCGAGCCGAACACTTCCAGCCGCTACTGCCGGCTGCAGGACCATCTGTTCATCGACAGTTTCCTGTGCATGATCTTCTATGTCTACAGCGACTGCTCCATGAATTTTCTGGAGCCCACGGGAAACTGCATCAAGGGCATCATCCACCGCAACGGCCCCGGCATGCTGCGCACCCACCTGCTGTTCTTCAATCAGGTGTTTGCCTACGAGAAACCCTCGCGCCCCATCCGTCTGCTGCGCCTGCTCATCCGGGCCTTCGGTCAGATTGACCTGCACAACCTGTCGGTGCCGCTCATCGAGCAGAGCGGTTTCGATCTCGACCTCTACAACCGCATGGTGCGCGAATGCTTCCCCCAGGGCTACATTGTGCGCAACGAGCAAATCGCCTACAAACTGAACCATCGCAAGCGCGATTCAAAGCCCGCGACCACGAAAGCAAAAAAACGTCCCAATCAAAAACGGAAATCATCAAAATGAAACGATACAGTCATTGTGATGATTTTTTTATCAGGAAAACGCTAGGCCTGATATAAAAAAACGGTTAACTTTGCAACGATGATAACAAAACGTAACTAAAAAGAACAGAAATGCGATATCCTGTACTCACAGCCGAAGAAGCCATCGGCTTGATTCATCATGGCGACACTGTGGCCATCGGCGGTTTCTCTTCCGTCGGTACGCCCAAAGCCATTCCGGCAGCGCTGGCTGCCTATGCCGCGGAAGCCAACCGCGATGAAGTGACCTTTCAGATCGGTCTGGTTACCGGCGGTGCCACCGGCAGTCAGATAGACAGTGCCCTGGCCAAGGCCCGTGCCGTGCGTTTCCGCACCCCCTTCCAGTCCAACCCCGACATGCGCCGCGCCATCAACGCCGGCGAGGTGGAATACTATGACCTCCACCTGTCTCATATCGGCCAGGACGTGAACTACGGTTTCCTGGGACGCATCCACACCGCCATTATCGAGGCTTCGGCCATCACGCCCGAGGGACGCATCATCCTGAGCACCTCCGTAGGAATCACCCCTACTATCGTGCGCGCGGCCGAACAGATTATTGTAGAGCTGAACCAGAGCCACGGCGACCGTCTGGAGGGCATGCACGACCTGTATACGCTCGAGACTCCGCCCTACCGCCAGCACATTCCTATCTTCCATGTGAACGACCGTACGGGCAGTCCCTATCTGGATGTCGACCCGTCGAAAATAGCCGGTGTGGTCTATACCAACGAGCGCGACCACATCGCCCCCTTCACGCCGCTGAACGACACCACGCGCCGCATCGGTCAGAATGTGGCCTCCTTCCTGCTTCAGGAATGGCAGAAAGGCGGCATCCCGCGCCAGTTCCTGCCGTTGCAGTCCGGTGTGGGTAACATTGCCAATGCCGTGCTCGGTGCCCTGGGTGCCGACCCCAACCTGCCCGCCTTCTCCATGTTCACCGAGGTGATCCAGAACTCCGTCATCGACCTGATGCTCGAGGGGCGCATCCGTTTTGCCACCGGCAGCTCGCTCACTCTTTCCGAGGACCATCTCGACCTGATGTACGACCACCTCGACGTGTTCCGCGACCGCATTCTGCTGCGCCCGCAGGAAATCACCAACCATCCGGAGATGATCCGCCGTCTGGGTGTCATCACCATCAACACGGCGCTCGAGGCCGACCTCTTCGGCAATATCAACAGTACGCACGTGATGGGCAGCAAGATCATGAACGGCATCGGCGGTTCGGCCGACTTCGCCCGCAACGCCTATCTGTCGGTCTTCACCACACCTTCCACAGCCAAGGACGGACTGATCTCGTCCATTGTGCCCAATGTGTCGCATGTGGACAGCACCGAGCACGATGTGCGCATCCTCGTCACCGAACAGGGTGTGGCCGACCTGCGCGGCAAATCACCCCGCCAGCGCGCCGCCTGCATCATCGAGAACTGCGCCCACCCCGACTATAAGGAGCTGCTTTGGGACTATCTCAAACTGTCGGAAAACCGCACCGGCCACATTCCGTTCTCCCTGAAGAATGCTTTCCGCATGCACCAGACCTTTGTCGAAGAAGGCGACATGCGCAAAACCCGTTATATCTAATCAGAAACCAAAAGCCAGACGCCCTACATGAAACAAAAACTCACCATTCCGCCCCAGTTTCTGGAACTGTTGCGCTGCGGCCTCTGGGGCACCACCCCCGACTCCGCACTCTTCCGTTCCCTCACCTCCGAGCAATGGCTGTCGCTGCTGCTCATGTCGCAGCAGCAGGGCGTCACAGGCCTTATGTCCGACAGCGTGCTGCGCCTGCCCGAGGCCTGCCAGCCTCCGGGACAGCTACGCATGCAGTGGTTCGGCTATAACCATGCCGTGCGCCATCAGCAGAAGCTCTTCAGTACCGCCCGCAACGAGGTGCTGGGCTGGTTTGCCGAGGCCGGCATCCGCTGTGCCGTGTTCAAGGGCGACACGCTGAATGCCCTCTATCCCGTTCCGGGACTGCGCATGAACGGCGATGTAGACCTGTGGTTTCCCGATGCCGACGGAGTGGAGCGCGCCATGGCCCTGCTGCGCGAACGAGGAGCAGAGGTACGCCATCCCGGCAATCATCATGCCCTGGCCAAATATCAGAACCTCTCCTTCGAGCTGCATTACGACTTTCTCAACCTGCCGTTCTCGGTCCGCGTCCCGCGTACCCTCATCCAGAGCGAAGGCCCCGTTTTCAGCGGCTATCGCCTCAATCCCGAGGCCGACACCGTGATGCTTTTCACCCACGCCGCCCATCATTTCATTGAAACCGGTCTGGGACTGCGTCATCTGTGCGACTGGGCCGTGTGGCTCCACCGCAACGGTTCCACGCCCGAGGTACAGCGCGGCTTGGCCGAAATCCGCCGCCTGGGTGCCGGTGTCTTTCTCACCGAGTTCACCTCTCTGGCCGTTTTCCTGCTCGGTCTGGACTTTCCCGAAAGCGAAAGCCTCATCCGCCGCAGCCGTCCGGAGCGCCGCGAGCGTCTGCTCCGCGAACTGCTTCTTCAGGGCAATCTGGGCAAGGACCATCTGGAGCAGAAGCAACGCACCCCGCTTCTTGCCTTCTATCTGCGCTCCTTCCTCCGCGAGCTGTCTCTGGCTCCCTTCTGGCCCCGCTACGTGCTGGCCAGTCTCCCGCATCAGGTGGGGCGCACGCTTCATTTACTGAGAAAACATCCCTAAAAAAACAAAAACTATTCCCGTCTTAACAGACAGACTAAAACATAAAAACCCTATCATTCCCCGAAACGGAGTTTGATAGGGTTTTTATAAATTCCGAACAGAATCGTCAAAGGACTTGCATTCTATAAATAAAGACTGTATATCTATCTGATGTTCCAAAACCTTCTTCATTTGCTCTGCACACACCTTCTTCCAATCTGTTGAAGTAGAAGCCAACATCATTAACTGTTGTTGTAAATGCTGTAAAGGATCATCTTCCAGACTGATATCCGTCACCAAAAGAAAAGCAACTGAAATTGAATTCAAAATATCCTTCTGTCCGGATATATCCTCACAGATCATGACACTATCCAACAGTTTCTTTTGCAATTTATATTTTCCGACTTGTTTATCAATAGCCTTATTTGCCTTTTCTTTCTCTTTATCCGTCATTTCTTCCGGCTTGTCAAGACCATGATGCTTTAAAAATTCTGTCCAGCCTTTCAGTTCCACAAAACACAAATGCTGCGTGGCACAGGCCAAAGCATCCACAGAAGCAGAAGAAGGCATCCCTTTTTGTTTATTCCATTTCGTCTTTACCGCATCAAGATCAATTACCGGTAATTTTTGCTGATCTGCACAGAATCCACCTTGGCAAGGATGATGCAGAAAGCAAATACACTGCGGATTGACTTCTGAAAAATTCAACACAGCATTATAAATATCCTTTGCGGTCATCATCTTATCTTCCTAAATTTATAATACGATTCATCGGTTCTGCCAGTTTGTAGAAAATCGTATTCAAATCATCTGTATATTCTGTCATCCGGCAAGTTCCCTGAGAAGTTTCATCTGCCATATAATAAACGACAAACTTATCCATCTCCATTTTATTGGAAAAGTACCGTATAGCCTGTATAAAATAAGGGCTATGCGAAGTGATCAGTATCGGTATTCCCTTTTTGGCCATACCAACCAGCAGTTCAGCCAGTTTGATTTGCCATTCGGGATGCAAATGATTCTCGGGTTCATCCCAAATCAGGATTCTCTTTTCATTAATGCAGTTTATACTTTCCAACATTTGCATCATTCCAAAAGACTTGATTCCGGAAGCCACATTAACCACCTGGAATCTTCTCTGGTCCTTTTCCCAGAAAAGCCGTTTGTTATCCTCGTCAAAACCAAAATGTCCTCCGGTTATCGTATCAATATCTCCCGATCCGTCTTCTTGAAATAACTTATTGGCTACACTGAATCTGAAATTATACAGTTTTTGGGCAATATCCTTGATATGATAGTTCACTTGAGGCACAAAGCGCATGAACACCGCATCGTTACTGTTTCTTTCTTCATTAAATGTCCGTGCAGAGGACAATACATCAATCAAATGAAGGTACAGGGGCGATTCAATCAAAGTAACATCTTCAAAAAAACATTTGTTTCCTCCTGATAATTCAGTAATCCGGTCCTGCGAAAGTTTTACCAGAAAATCCTCGTTTCCGCTTTCGTCCGAGAACAGGATTTCAGATGAATCCGTATCATAAGAACAGACGGATTTCATAAATTCAGCCTCAAGAATGGCCTGCATTTCTCTTTTCAACATACATCCCGGAGTATTTCCTTCCAGAATCAGTGCTTTGATTTCCGAGATCTGCCGGTTTATTGATGCTTTATGCGAAGGATTGAATTCACTGTTCTCGACAGTATCAGCCAATTGTTCCAGCCGCTGTATAGTTGCACCGGATTCTTTTTGCATCTTCAATCTTCTAAACGTATTTCTCAAAGACAACCTGCTATTTAAAGAAGTTTTGTAAAAATCATCCAGTTCTACCAAACTTCCGTATAAGGTATCTAGTTTCCGGTTCAGAGTATCATCAATTGCTTTTGAATTATCCGTGCTGTTTGCCAAAGCCTTTACTACAGAAAACAAAGTCTTTCCCACTGTACTTTTTCCGGAATCATTCGTTCCTGCAATTACAGTCAGGCCATTTACCTTTATCTCGGCAAATTCAATCTTATTTATATTCTGTATTGTAAGTTTCATAATTCTAAACAATTGTTTTTATGCAAAGATAATAACTATTCATTGAAACCTTTCATTCATTCAATGATTATTTTTACGTTTCTCAAAACAAAAAGGGTTGCATCGCGTATGAACGACACAACCCTTTTCTTTTTGCTCCCAACGGAGCCTTATTCCTCGATCACATTTCACTAATTCTCTTGGCTTACTGAGCCACCTTAACCAGAACACGACGGTTGTATGAAGCCGGTTCCAGATCAGCCACACCGCCCATAGGCTTGATGATGATCTGCTCGTCCTTCAGTCCCATCTTCTTCAGTTCCTTGGCAACAGTTTCCGCGCGACGCTCGCTCAGCTTCTTGTTGTAGTCTGCCGAACCGGTCTTGCTGTCGGCATAACCCAACACCTCAACCTTGCCGTTATTCGCCTTCACCTGCTCTACCAGAGCCTCCACATTCACCAGATCCTTCTTCGAAGCGATGCGTGAAGAGTTCAGGTTAAAGAAGACAGATACCGGAGTGCTGACCACAGTCTTGGTCTCCTGCACGGTTGTGGTAGTGGTTTCCTGACGTTTTGCCAGCAGATCCTTCAGCTTGTCATTCTCACGCTGCTGCTCGGCCAGCGAAGCGTTCAAGGCCTCAGTCTGAGCCTTGTGCATGGCATTGATGGCCTCCAGGTCCGGAGTCTTGCTCCATCCCACCTTGCCCAGGTTGATACCTACACCCAGGGACACGCCCAGCTGACGGTCCTTGTCTCCCAAAAATCCTTTTGAGGCAGCAGTGGGGCGAACCGGACTCAAATCCAGATCATTGACCGCCACATTGCCGTAGATATCCAGATTGATAAACAGACGCTTGGTCAGGTTAAAGGTATTCAGCATACCCGCCGTGTACATATAAGCCGTGTTCTTTTCATCTAGATTGCGATAGAATCCCGTACCGGCATAAAGCGAAATATTCCACACTCTGCCCGGCTGGTATCCGGCAAACAGATTGCGCATGTTCAACAGCAACTGGGCATTGACATTGACCATATCGAAGTTCGGATTCTCCCGTCCGTCCACACACTTCAGCTGCATCATCTGTGTTTTGGCCCGCACACCGATTACCGGAGTAAACCATTTACCCAAGGTGATGTCTCCATTCCAGGAACGACGGAAACCGTTAAAAGGACTGGAAGCCAGATTCAATCCCTTTTCCTGATTGGTATAGCTTGCCACATAGTCACCACCCGCTGTAATGAACCAGTTGCTCCAGAAGCGGTTGGTGGCCACGCTGTACTTGTCCACCGGTACAATCTCACTGGTCGTTTCCTGTGCTATGGCCGATGTCGCTCCCAGCAACATCAGCCCCATTAAAATATTCTTCATAAATTTGTTTGTCTATTAAAACAATCCGAGGAATTTCTTCTTTTTCTTTTCCTGATAGCCGTAGCCATAACCATAACCATAATAGCCATAGTGTCCGTATCCGGCATGTTCTTCCTTCACACCGTTCAGCATCAGGGCCATCTGCTTCATCTTGCCTTCCTTGTAGATGCGCTCGATATCCGGCAGCTGACGACGGTCCAGCACTCCGGCACGCGCCACAAAGAGGGTGGCATCTGTCAGTCGGTTCGTAATGGTAGCATCTGCCACCACAGCCATCGGTACATTATCAATCAGTACATAATCATAATCCGCCTTCACGGCATCTACCAGCTCGTCCAGACGTTTGCTCAGCAACAGTTCTGCCGGATTTGGCGGCACCACGCCCCTATAGATAATATCCAGTCCCGGACAGTCTGCCACCGGATGAATCAGTTCCCGGGCGTCCGTAACCTGTCCCACCAGATAATGTGTCACTCCCGTCTGGCGTTTTCCGCCGAACATCTTGGTCAGCGCTCCCTTGCGTACATCCAGGTCAATCAGCAGCACCCGTTTGTCCGCATACGCCATCATGGCTCCCAGATTGGCAATCACGAAAGTCTTTCCCGCATCCGGATTCATGGAAGTGGTCATCAGCACCTTCACCGGATGATCGGCATCCGCCATAAAGCTCAGGTTCGTACGTAGAATGCGGAAAGCCTCTGTCACCGCATCCTTCCCGTCCGGACGCACTGCCAACGGTCCAGTATAGCGTTCCTTGCAATAAGGTATATCCCCCAGGAACGGAATGCTGGTATGCTCCTCAATATCCTTGCGACTGCGCACCTTGTTATCCAACAGCAGCACCATGATCAGATAAGCCAGCGGCAAGCCCAATCCCAACACCACCGCAATCAGATAATACTGAAGTATATTGGGCGAAACCGGACCTGCCGGTCCTTTGGCGGCCTCAATCAGGCGCGCATTGCTCTCGGTGATACTCTGTGCCAGCGCATTCTCTTCGCGCTTCTGAAGCAGATAGACATACAGCTGCTCCTTCACTTTCTGCTGGCGCTCCACGCTCAGCATATATTTCTCATGCTGGGGCACTGCCGACAGACGCTGTGCCGAACGGGCCTCCAGTGCATTCATATTCTTGATCCGTATTTTCAGTGAGGCGATGGCATTGTCCACCGTGCGTACAATAGCCTGTCGGCTCAGCTCCAGCGCCTCGTTCATCTCCATCACCACCGGGTTCTCCGCACCGCTGCTCTTCAACATTTTGTCGCGCTCCAGCAACAGTTTGTTATACTCTCCTATCTGGCTCTCGATATTCACATCCGCCACTCCGGTGTTCGAAGGAATCAGTTCCTTCATCTTGGCCGGATCCGTCAGATAATCGCGAATGAATTCCACCAGCTGCAACTGGTTCTCCAGTCCGAAACCTTCCTGCTGCAACTGATTGGTATTCCCAGTGGCCAGTCCGGCTTCCGAAGCCAGATCGGTCAACTTGTTCTGCTGCTTGAACGAAGCGATGGCACCGTCCACACCGCCCAGATCCTGCTCCAGCACCGCCAATCGCTCGTTGATAAAGCGGTCCGTATTCAGCGCCATCTGGTTCTTGTCGTTGATCATGTCCTCCTTATAGACTTCAACCAGCGTATTCAGATAATCCTCAGCCCGTCGTGCCGACACGTCATTCAGAGTCAGATTCACCACCGACGACTCCTTGCTGGCCAGGGTGATCGTCAGCATCCGGCAATACCCTTTCACCAATGCATCCGCATCCCGGCGCACCACAGTCAGCGTGCGTCCGTTCCAACCCGCTCCATAAAGCAAGGTCGGCTTTACGGTCAGCCAGCCCATCGGCGTCTTTACGGCCTTGTTCAGTTCCGTCTCCACTTCTGTTCCCTCTCCGGAGAAATCCGTCAGACAGACTTTTCCATTCTCCAGGAATTTTATGGTAAAAGAGCCCAATCCCGGTTTCTCTCCAGTAAACTCCACGGTCACCGGTGTGCGTCCGTACAAATCCTCATGACGCAGACCCACATCCTCCAGATAAGCCGTTTCCAGCCCCAGGCGCTGCACCACTTCCCGGTTCAGGCGCTCGGTCTTGAAGATCAGCATTTCGTTCTCCACGCTGGCACTTCCGCCCAGGAATTTCACTTCCTGAAACACTTCCGCCTCGCCACCGACACGGCTGCCGGAACTCTTGTCCTTAATCAGTACCGAAGCCGTACGGGTATAGACCGGCTCCGTGCTTTTCAGTTTTACCCAGGCTATCAGCAAGGTCACCACAAGGGTGATCACAAACCAATACCAGAAACGACAGATCAGACGAATCAGATCCATTGGTTCAAACTTCATCCCTCCTGCAGTTGGCATATTTCCGGGAGCCGCCTGCATCTGTGTCATGTCTCCCTGTATTTTCAAAAGATCGTTGCTGTTCATCATACTCTTTATTTAAAAGCCACAATCAAGGTTACTAAAGACAAAATAGAACTGACCAGAGAAATCCATGGAGTGACATTTCCCATCTGGCCGCTGCGATACTGCACCGACTTGGCATCATTCGGCTCCACATACACCACATCATTCTGTTTCAGATAGAAATACGGTGAGTCAAAAATCGCTTTCGATTTCAGATCCAGATAATGCGCCGTGCGCTTACCGTCCTCTTCCCGGATCACAGCCACCCGGTCACGCCGGCCCTGCATCGTCAGGTCACCCGCCTGACTGATGGCATCCAGCAGAGTGATGCGTTCTCCCTTCACCTCAATGGCCCCCGGGCTTTTCACTTCGCCCAGCATCAGCACCTTGAAATTCTGGATACGCACCTGCACCACCGGTTCCTTGATCAGGTTTTTCTCCTGAAGTTTTCGGGTAACAACTTCCTTAACCTGCTGAGTAGTCAGTCCTTCCACTGCCATCCGTCCCAAAATCGGCAAATCCACGCATCCGTTCACATCCACCAGATAGGCCGACTGCTCCTGATTGTTTCCGGAAGTACTACTCATATCCTGTACCAGCGCACTCAGGTTAAAAGGCTTGGCAGCCTCCGGAGTCTGTGCCAAAATCAGGATTTGCAGCAGATCGTCCTTTTTGATTTTAGCCTCATAATCCGCTTTCAACTCCTGCTCCATTCCTTGCGGTAGATCCTGCAGATACACCACTTTTTTAGGAGTAAAACAAGAGGTCAGCAAAACCAGGATGGAAATCCAAACCAAACTTTTTTTCCACATATTCTTCATAACTAGTAAATTCATACTCATTTTCACGCAAAGATAATGCAAAATCGTTTAATAAAAAATAGTTAGTTCCGGAAAGAACAACTAAATCCCCGTAATCCATTTAGTTTTAGGAAATCTCGAAATTAAAGTTAACCCTCCCCAGCAAATTAACAGCGAAACAATAGCTATTAAAGGGGTTTCCAATAAAGCATGCATTCGGTAATGTTCAGCAAATGCCCATACCAGTTCCCGCACAATAATCGGATGCATCAGATAAATACCAAATGAATATACAGCAATACTATTCCATATTTTATGTTGTAAAAACCTTTTCGGCAAATTTTGGAATACTGTAAACAAAATAGTTGTATAAAAAAGCTGACCAATATTCAGATAGTCATCTGTGTTAGCATTTATATCAGCCAGTTTTATTCCAAGAGTCAGCCCTATACACACTATAGATCCCAAAATCACAATCCAGAAACGTTTGTTCATTCCAATAACAATTGGATATTTTTTTAAGTAATATCCCAAAAGAAAGAAACCGGCATATCCCCCAAAGTAAATTAATGGATGATAATAGGTTCCTTTCGAGTTATAAGTAGCCCAATACGGAATATCCAATAAATTCAGATAAGGAAGTAACAATGTTATTCCCCATAAAAACAAATAGAACTCTATAGTTCGCCGATTGGCTTTAACCACAAAGTCGGATAATATTGGAGTCAGAAAATACAATCCAATAATTACATAGATGAACCAATAGATTCCGATTACCGGCTGAAAAGGAAATAATACAATTCTCCACAAAGATTCTTCCCATCCGTTTTTATCCAACCACGCATAAACCAACATCGTTATGACAGACCAGAAGATGACCGGAGGCAATAATCTCAACAACCGTTTCTTCAAAAATGGTTTCGTCTGAATATTGGGTTTTATCAACAAGGCTCCAGAAATAGCAAAAAAGATCTGTGTAGCCGGAGAACACAAAAAGGAAATCAGGAACTTCCAAATCCCATCTGTTCCTGTGACAGATGGAAGGGCAGAATGTGTCAATACAACCAAAAAACAGGCCAATACACGTAAAGCATCAATATATTCACATCGTGTTTGCATATTTCCTATTACACTAAAGCATTTCTAATCTGTTCCACAATATAGTGCACATCTTCCTCCGTCACACAAGGACCGCTCGGCAAACATAATCCTTTTTTGAAGAGTGTTTCACTAATTCCATTCAGGTAAGCCGGATTCTGAGCATAAACCGGCTGTTTGTGCATCGGTTTCCACAACGGGCGCGACTCTATTCCGGCAGCATCCAGAGCCAGACGCATCGCCTCCACATTGGTATTCGGTTCGCAGTCCGTACGCAGTGTCTTAGCCGCATGTGTCACTCCGGCAGCACCACCCACAGCGCCCTCAATCTTGGCTTCATAAGCATGCTCCTGCCCTTTCACCTTCAAATCCGCATCCAGCAGAATGGTATTCAACCAGAAATTGCTGTTATAATCTGCCGACGGATTCTCATGCAGGGTGATGCCCGGAACCTCCTTCAACAGCTCCTTATACAGAGCAAACACTTTCTGATGATGCTGGATGTGCTCGTTCAGTACGGTCATCTGTCCCCGACCGATACCCGCACAAATATTACTCATCCGGTAGTTATAACCGATGTGCTCATGCTGATAATAGGGATAGGACTCACGCGCCTGAGTGGCATAATACATAATCTCCTGCTTGGCAGCCGCATCCGGACAAATCAGGGCACCACCACCCGAAGTCGTAATCATCTTATTGCCGTTAAAAGAAAGAACACCATAACGCCCGAAGGTTCCGCAAGTCTGTCCTTTATAGCGGCTTCCCAAACCTTCGGCAGCGTCCTCGATGACCGGAATTTCATACTTATTGGCCACCGCCATGATTTCCTCGATTTTGGCAGGCATACCATAAAGATATACCGGCACAATGGCTTTCGGCTTCTTACCGGTCTTTTCGATACGGTCCAGAATAGCCTGCTCCAACAGCTGAGGGTCCATATTCCAGGTATCTTCTTCCGAATCCACAAAAACCGGAGTTGCCCCCAGATAAGTTACCGGATGCGAAGAAGCACAGAAAGTAAAGCTCTGCACCAGCACTTCATCCCCCGGGCCTACACCACAAGCCAGCAAGGCCAGATGCACCGCAGCCGTTCCTGCAGAAAGAGCCACCACTTCTTTTCCTTCCACTCCGCAGAACTCCTTCAAATCCTGCTCAAATCCATTTACATTCGGTCCGAGAGGCACCACCCAATTGGTATCAAATGCTTCCTGGATATACTTCATTTCATTGCCGCTCATGTGAGCCAGACAGAGATAAATACGTTTCCTTTCCATTTTTTATATGTTCTCTAATAGGTTCAATAAATTATTAATTTTAATTTGAGGCAAATAAATATTCTCCAAAGCAAAATTTTGCGGATGAATTTCCTCTCCAGAATCTAACAAACACACGGTCATCCATCCCAATTCATTGGCTCCTTTAAAATCTTTCTTTGGATTATTTCCTACATAAATATAATGATAGTCAGGATATTTATGTTCTAAAACCACATAATTATTCTGGTTAGGTTTTTCTGTACCTATTTCCTCCGAAATAATCCAATTCTCTTCTGAAATCCACCTCTCCAATCCCAAAGCCTTCATCTTATTTCTCTGCGTCAGAGAACGACCATCGGTAATTATACCCATTGGGATCCCTGCCTTATATAAACTTTCCAAACAGGCTTTCGCATCATGATTCAGACTAATATCAGGAATATGATTCCGATAAATTTCCAAAAGCGTGTCTTTAGTTATGAGTCCCGACATTTGATTAACCAAATTCTGAAAGACATCATTTCCCGCATAATAATCCTGCATCATATTTTCATACACATTGGAGAGGTTTGTCTCAGCTTCAACTTTTGAAGCTATCTCGCGATAAGCAGACCTCAGAAAATCAATCTCCTTATAAAGAGTATCGTCCAAATCAAAAGCAACAAAAATCTTTTTATTTTCCATAGACTACAATTTCGGTATCATAACGCAATAATAAAGTATTATCTTTCCAGTCTTCAAAATACTCGATATTCTGATTCTGCAAATATTCCTGAACAATATATTTTGGATAGTTTGCTCCAGCATGATATGACATCGGATATCCTCCGCCAAAACGTGGATTAATCTCAATAGCCACAACATCTTGATCTTCTTCCCGATAAAACAATTGGATACAGATACAACCTACCACACCAGGAATATATTCCATACGTTCTTTCAGATATTGTACCAGATAATTCTTTCTTGTCCGTCCTTTATTAATCTCACCGGCACGGATTTCTATTCTTTCTCTGGGTACAATACATTTCAAATGATTATCTTGTCCAAAATATAGATCCACTGTATATTCCTTATACTGATTTTTATCGATATACTCCATAAAAATCAATTTGGGATGATTCATTATTTCTGGAGTCAATTCTTGATCATTGCGGATGACAAACAAATCCTTACTTAGGGAACCATCATAAGGCTTGGCAAACATCGGATAAATGGGAGAATTCTTATCTCGAGGCTCTGGAATACGAATATTTAATTTTTGAAATAAAGCATTGGAATTGCGTTTGTCCCGACAAGCCATAACAAAATCCAAAGAAGGCACAATAGCTGTAATTCCGTTTTGCTGTAACTTCTCTTTATTCTCAGCCAACAATAACAATTCAGTATCTATTGTTGGAATAATCAGTCCTATCTGATGCTCTGTACATAATTGAATTAATAGCTCCAAATATCTTGGATCCGTAACCCGTGGCACTTGGAAACAATCATCTGAGACATAACCGGCAGGAGCCAGTTCTGGATTCATATCAGTTGTATAGACTTTCGCTTCTGGAAAAATCCCTGTCAATTCTTCCTTAAACAAATTTACCAAAGATACTCGCTTTCCAGCTGATGTTATTAAAATATTCTTTTTCATGACACGACTTTTTTATATACCTCCAATGTTTTTTTGGCCATCACCTCACTAGTAAACTCCTTTAAGGCTTTTTCTTTTCCTGCTTTCGCAATTTTATACATTAAAGAAGTATCTCGTATTAGTGTATTCAGTAATTCTGTTAATTGTTCAACATTCTCATTCTCAAAAATAAAGCCATTGACTCCTGAGTTTATTTGCTCATAAGCTCCTTCTGTATTAGAACGCAAGACACAACAGCCACTTAGCATCGCTTCAATTAAAACCAAAGGAAAACCTTCCAGTCTAGAAGGTAAAACAAATATATCCTCAAATCCGCAACTAAGCTCTTCAGCGTCCTTCTTGCGTCTAAACGTCCTC
>OGFG01000892.1_pt1 | contig 33268 bp, 32 predicted proteins | sample 1570761 | NCBI WGS metagenome assembly OGFG01 (sample SAMEA2581938, study PRJEB24529) | metagenome | biome: Human gut stool | place: China | collected 2011
GGCTCTTGCCGGCAGCGTCGAGCAGATACCACTTGCGCTCGACTTCAGCGGGCTTGACGAGAGTAGTGCTCATATCTATTTCCTCCTGATAAGTGTTTCAACGGTTCAATGCACCTTTTGGGGCGCGAGTGTCAGTATACATCACAAGAACGCCCCTGTCAACATCATTTTTCGATTTTTTCAGCTCAGTTTTTTGAATCTCTTGTTTTCTCTTGTTTTCTCTTGAAATCTCGTGTTTTCTCAAATCGCATTTTCGTTTCTGTTTTTGCGGCAGAGCGCTACAATTTCAGTCCCGAGTATGTTATACTAATAAAGATGCAGCCCCACCCCCGGGGCTGAGCCTTACATTTATAAGGAGGACATTCCTTCATGCCGAAAGACATCCACCAGCGCGACACCGCGCAGCAGCGCTCTTCCCGCCTGCTGCTGGCCATGGGCATCATCGTCCTGCTGGGCGCACTGGCCTATTTTGTACTGACCCTCGTGGTCAACCGCCGCACCCCCGCTTCGCCTGACACCCACTACACCGCCGAAAACGGCATCTCCGTCTACTACGAGTCCGCCGTCTGGCCGGTGTGCGAGATGACCGAGGACTCCACCCTTGGCCGTGCGCTGGAACTGGCCTCTGCCCAGAGCAGCGACGACGCCAACTATCAGGTCGTGCTCTTCCAGAAAGGCACGAAAGACACCTATGAGGACTTCATCGGCCAGTCGGAAAAAGAGCTCAAGCAGGCTTACGGCGTCATCAGCCCCCGAAAAGTCAATCTGAGCATCGACGGTGCCGCCGTCACCGCCGTGCGCTGTGATATTCAGGCTTACTACGCCGTGCTGGCCACCATTGAGTACGACAGCGGCGACGTCATCTATGTCTCCGGCCTGACCAAGCTGGCCTCCATCAGCGACATCGTCAACCTCGTGGAGAGCGTGAGCCTGTCATGAGCGACACGAAAGCGATGCAGCGGCTCTGCGGCCTGATGCGCAAAGCCGTCCAGCAGTATGAGATGCTGGCCCCCGGCGACCGCGTTCTGGTGGGCGTTTCGGGCGGCAAGGACAGCGTAGCTTTGACCATCGGTCTCGCGCGGCTGCGGCAGTACCTCGGCTTTCCGTTCGAAGTCGTGGCCGTCACCCTCGACCCCCAGTTTGGCGGCAAGCCGGTGGATTACTCCGCGCTGGAAGCGCTGTTCCGGCAGTATGATGTTTCCTATGAGGTGCGCCGCACCCTTATCGGCCCCATCGTCTTCGACTACCGGAACGAGAAGAATCCCTGCTCCCTCTGCGCCAAGATGCGCCGGGGCGCGCTCCACGCCGCTGCCGAAGAGCTGGACTGCAACAAGGTGGCGCTGGGGCATCATCTGGACGACGCCATCGAGACATTTTATATGAACCTCTGGCGGGAGGGCCGCATCGGCTGCTTCTCGCCGGTGACAGAGCTGTCCGACCGGGGGCTGACCCTCATCCGGCCTCTGCTGCTCGCCACAGAGCAGGAGGTGCGCTGTGCAGTGAAGGAAGAAGGTTTTCCCATCATCAAGAGCCGCTGCCCTGCCGACGGCGTGACCACCCGGGAGGACACGAAAAACTTTGTCCGGGAGCGGTGCCGTACCGACCGTGCTTTCCGGCAGAAGACCCTTCACGCTCTGCAGGAGAGCGGCATCGACGGCTGGCGTCCTTTGCACCCGGCCCGTACATCAAAAAAGGAGGACACAGCCCATGCAGATGCCCGCATTTGAAAAACACGTCTGGGCCGAGATAGACCTTGACGCCCTGCGCCACAACTTCCGCGCCGTGAAGGCCCGGGCCGGGGAGATGCCTCTGTGCGCTGTCGTCAAAGCCGACAGCTACGGCCACGGTGCCGTAGAGTGTGCCAAGGTCTTTGCTGAAGAGGGGGCCGCGTGGCTGGCTGTGAGCTGTCTGGCGGAAGCCCGTCAGCTGCGCAAAGCCGGGCTGACGCTGCCCATCCTCATTCTGGGCCATGTGGAGCCGGGCCGTGTACCCGTCCTCATCCAGGAGGACATCACCGCCGCCTGCTACTCCCTGCCCCAGGCCAAGGCCCTCAGCGAGGCCGCCTGCACTGTCGGCGGAAAAGTCAAAGTCCACCTCAAGGCCGACACCGGCATGGGCCGCATCGGTTTTGCGCTCCGCACCGACTTTGACGCGGCGCTGGCCGGGATGCTGGAAGCCTGCCGCCTGCCGGGACTGGAGGTGACGGGGCTGTTCCAGCACTTCGCTGTGGCCGACGAAGGCAGCGCCGACAGCGTGGCTTATACCAGCCAGCAGCACGAGCTCTTCGTCCGGGCCTGTCAGGGCCTTGCCGAGGCCGGTTTTGAGCCTGCCGTCGTCCACTGCGACAACTCCGCCGGGGTGATGCTCCACCCCGACTGGCCCGCCGGACTGCCCCGCACCCACTGCATGGCACGCCCCGGCATCATCCTCTACGGCTTCGACCCCAGCGATGAAGTCCGCTTCGGCATCTTCCGCCCAGTGATGAAGCTCAAGACCATCGTCAGCATGGTCAAGGAGATGGAGCCGGGCCAGTCAGCCAGTTACGGACGCCGCTTCACCGCGGAAAAGCCCACCAAGGTCGCCACCCTCTGTGCCGGTTACGCCGACGGCTACCCCCGCCTTTTGAGCTGCGGCAAGGGCATCGTGGAAATAAAGGGTATGCCCTGCCCGGTTCTGGGCCGGGTCTGCATGGACCAGATCATGGTGGATGTCTCCGCCCTGCCCGACGTGCAGGAAGGGGACGAAGCCATCCTGTGGGGCGGCGAAGTGAGCGACAGCGCCGAGACCATCGCCCACAAGACCGATACCATTTCTTACGAGGTGCTCTGCGGCGTTTCCCGCCGGGTACCCCGCGTTTATCTGGAAAACGGCGGCATCAAAGCTGTCGAGGACTGGATCCTATAAATTTCGGAGGAACTACATGGCAAGAGACAACATCCGCAACTTCTGCATCATCGCGCACATCGACCACGGCAAATCCACCCTCTCCGACCGCATCCTCGAGCTGACCAAGAGCGTGGACGAGCGGACGATGGAGGACCAGATCCTCGACAACATGGACATCGAGCGGGAACGCGGCATCACCATCAAGGCCCGCGCCGTCACCATGAACTACACCGCCAAGGATGGCAAGGTGTACGAGTTCAACCTCATCGACACCCCGGGCCACGTGGACTTCGCTTACGAAGTCAGCCGCAGCCTCGCCGCCTGCGAGGGCGCTATCCTCGTGGTGGACGCCACCCAGGGTGTGGAGGCTCAGACCCTCGCCAATACCTATATGGCGCTGGAACACGACCTCGAGCTGGTGCCTATCCTGAACAAGATCGACCTGCCCTCTGCCCACCCGGACGAAGTGGCACAGGAAGTGGAGGACGTCATCGGCCTGCCCTGCCTCGACGCGCCCCGCGTCTCGGCCAAGACCGGCCTGAACATCGATCAGGTGCTGGAGCGTGTGGTCAGCGACATCCCCGCCCCCACCGGCGACCCAGACGCCCCCCTCAAGGCCCTCATCTTCGACAGCATCTACGACAGCTACAAGGGTGTCATCGTCTATATCCGCGTCTTTGAAGGTACGGTCAAGCCCGGCGACACCATCCGCCTGATGGCCACCGGCGCACAGTTCACGCTGGTGGAAGTGGGCCACATGGGCGCTACCAGCCTGACCCCCTGCGACCAGCTGCAGGCTGGTGAGGTCGGCTATCTGACCGCCAGCATCAAGACCGTGCAGGACACCCGCGTCGGCGACACCGTCACGCTAGCGAATAACCCCACCCCCGAGGCTCTGCCCGGCTACCGTCAGGTCAAGCCCATGGTCTTCTGCGGCATCTACCCCGCCGACGGTGCCAAGTACCCCGACTTGAAGGACGCGCTGGAAAAGCTGCAGCTGAACGACGCCTCCCTGACCTTTGAGATGGAGACCAGTGCGGCTCTGGGCTTCGGCTTCCGCTGCGGCTTCCTCGGCCTGCTCCACATGGAGATCATCACGGAGCGTCTGGAGCGCGAGTTCGACCTCGACATCATCACCACCACCCCCAGCGTCCGCTACCGCCTGACCCTGAACGACGGCACGGTCGAGATGATCGACAACCCGTCCAGCTATCCGGACCCGTCCACCATCGTCAAGCAGGAGGAGCCGTTCGTGGACGTCCACCTCTACACCCCCAACGAATACGTGGGCAGCCTGATGGACCTCTGCCAGCAGAAGCGCGGCGTTCTGGCCGACATGAAGTATCTCGACGACGTCCGGGTGGACCTGCACTATGCACTTCCGCTGGGCGAGATCGTCTATGACTTCTTCGACGCCATCAAGAGCCGCAGCCGCGGCTATGCCAGCTACGACTATGAGTTCAAGGAGTACCGCGAGAGCGACCTTGTGAAGCTGGACTTCCTGCTGAACGGCGACCCCGTGGACGCTTTGTCCATGATCGTCTTCCGCGACAACGCCTACGGCAAGGGCCGCCGCATCTGCGAAAAGCTGCGGGACAACATCCCCCGCACCCTGTTCGAGATCCCGGTCCAGGCTGCCATTGGCGGCAAGATCATCGCCCGCGAGACCGTCAAGGCCATGCGCAAGGACGTTCTGGCCAAGTGCTACGGCGGCGACATCACCCGCAAGAAGAAGCTGCTCGAAAAGCAGAAGGAAGGCAAAAAGAAGATGCGCCAGCTCGGCAGCGTCTCCCTCCCCAGCGAGGCCTTCACGGCCGTGCTGAAGCTCGACAGCGATGACGATTAAACGTTCCCATCGCATCCCATAGACAGCAAAGACCCCCTGTGCAGCATCCCATCCTGCACAGGGGGTCTTATCGTTTGTCGGTTACTGTCCAAACTCCTTCAGGCACTTCTTGATGCCTTTCAGAGAAGAGATGACGATCATGCCATAGCCGTATGCCTGATACAGCTCATTGATGCAGGCCATCGTGACCATGAGCACCTCCCAGGCGGCCTTGAGGTAGGGCTTGGCCGGGCGGAGGGTATTTTTGACTGCGGTGACGGTGTTTTCGAACCAGGCGGGGGCACCGCCGCAGATAGATTCCAGCTCCTCCTGCGGGATCGCTGCGCACTGGGCGGGCAGTTTCAGTTTTTGTTCCATTCCAGTCCCTTTCACATTGCAAGGCCTACCGCGACCAGCACCAGCATGCCGCCCACGATCAAAATCGTGCCCTTATGGCGCTCCAGAATGCCCGCAACGGTGTCAGCCGGAGCCGTCGGCTCGGTGGGCACCTGGTCGATGGGGCTCCACTGCGCGTAGACGGTGGCCTCTTCGCCGGAGAACACGGTCTCACCCGCGACGATGGCGCTGCCGCCCACGATGTCGGTGAACCAGCCGTTGAAGGTGTAGCCCTCCATGGTGGGGGTGGGCAGGCTGGACAGCTTGCCGTCGGCATTGGTACGCTCCACCACCGAGATGCCGGTGCCGCCGCAGGCGTCAAAATAGATGATGACCTTTCCGTCGTTCTCGCTCTCGTCCAGCGGCTGGGCAGCCAGCGCCGCCGGGGCCAGCACACACAGTGCTGCGATGCACAGCAGCACTGCGAACATCTGTTTTGCTCGTTTCATTGCACTTCCTCTTTTTGAGGCGTCGTTCAGACGCCATACCCTTGCGCCTTGATGACCTCCACGACCTGCGACACGTACTTCTGGCAGGTGTTGTGGTCGGGGGCTTCCACCATAACGCGGACAAGCGGCTCCGTGCCGGACTCACGGACCAGAATGCGGCCGGTGTCGCCCAGTGCTTCCGCCACCGCCTTGACGGCGGCCTGCACAGCAGCATCGTCCTGCGCCGCCTTCTTGTCGGTCACGCGGACATTTTCCAGCACCTGCGGATAGATGGTCAGCGGCTCGGCCAGCTTGCTCATGGGCAGCTTTTTGGCCAGCATGACTTCCATCATCTTCAGGCTGGTCAGGATGCCGTCGCCGGTGCTGGCATACTGGCTGAAGATGATGTGGCCGCTCTGCTCGCCGCCGATGCGGCAGCCGTTCTTGGCCATGTACTCGTAAACATACTTATCACCGACGGCGGTCTTGGCGTAGCCGATACCCTTTTCGTCAAAGGCCTTGTACAGACCGAAGTTGGACATCACGGTCGTGACGACGGTATTGTTCATCAGCTCGCCGTGTTCCTGCAGGTAGCAGCCATAGATGTACAGGATGTGGTCGCCGGTGATGACATTGCCCTTCTCATCCACGCACAGGCAGCGGTCAGCGTCGCCATCGTAGGCAAAGCCGACGTCGAGATGATTCTCGACCACGAACTTCTGCAGGCCCTCGATGTGGGTGGAACCGGCATTGTTGTTGATGTTCAGGCCGTTCGGCTTGTTGTTGATGACATAGGTGTCGGCACCCAGTGCATCGAACACAGACTTCGCGATGTTCCAGCTGGAACCGTTGGCGCAGTCCAGGCCGACCTTGATCCCCTTGAAGGAGTAGATGCCCAGGCTGATGAGGTAGCCCATGTAGCGGTTGCGGCCTGCCACGTAGTCCACGGTGCAGCCGATGTGCTCGCGGTGAGCAAAGGGCAGCTCCGGCCAGTCCTGATCGAAGACGTGGAGCTTGCCGTCGATGTAGTCCTCGACCAGCAGCAGGGTCTCTTCGGGCATCTTCTCGCCGTAGCAGTCGATGAGCTTGATGCCGTTGTCGTAGAACGGGTTGTGGCTGGCCGAGATCATGATGCCGCAGTCGAAGTCGTCCACGCGGGCGATGTAGGCCACAGAGGGCGTCGTGGTGACGTGCAGCAGATAGGCGTCTGCGCCGGAGGCCGTCAGACCGGCACAAAGGCTGTACTCAAACATGTAGGAGCTGCGGCGGGTGTCCTTGCCGATGACGATGCGGGCAGGCTCATTGTTGCCGTTGCGCTCGCGGAGCTTGTTGTAATACCAGCCAAGGAAGCGGCCCACCTTGTAGGCGTGGTCGGCGGTCAGCGTGATCCCGGCTTCGCCGCGGAAGCCATCGGTCCCAAAATACTTTCCCATAAAGATCCTTCCCTTTTCGTTCTATATAAAATAAGGATTCGTTCAGCAAGATCGTTCTGCACCTTATATCATAGCATATTGACGCAGAAGTTTCCATCCTGAATTTGGATTTTCCCAAAAGCAGTGGAAACCTTCCAGAATATTCCATAAATTTCATCCTTTCGACATGGTTTTGCAAATTTTCGCAGATTCTCTATTTTTTCTTGACCTGAACCGCAAAACTGTGTAGAATGAAAGATATATCAGAGCATCGCAGGGCTTGCCGATGCTCCTCTACAACAGACAAAGGAATGGTCAATCATGCGGATCGCAATGCTCGGCCACAAGCGCATCCCCTCCCACGAGGGCGGCATCGAGGTCGTCGTTGAAGAGCTGGCCGCGCGGATGGTCGAAAAGGGGCATCAGGTCACCTGTTTCAACCGTACCGGCCAGCACGTCAGCGGAAAAGAATATGAAGTGCAAAAGCTGGACGAATACCGCGGCATTCGCATCCGCCGTGTGCCAACACTGGACAAAAAAGGGCTTGCAGCCGTTACATCCAGCTTTTTTGCCAGCCTTGCGGCGGCGCTCGGCCCTTACGATGTCGTGCATGTCCACGCCGAAGGCCCGGCCGCTTTCTGCTGGCTGCCCCGGCTGTTCGGCAAGCGGGTCGTCCTGACGGTCCATGGGCTGGACTGGGCGCGGGACAAGTGGAAGGGCAGCTTCGGCTCCTGGTACATCCACTTCGGCGAGAAGGTCGGTGCCCGGTTCGCACACGAGATCATCGTGCTCAACCACAGCACCCAGACCTATTTCCGCGACACCTATCACCGCGAGACCCACTACATCCCCAACGGCGTCAACCGCCCGGCGTATGCCCCGCCGGAGCTCATCCGGAAACGGTTCGGGCTGGAATACGGTTCCTACCTGCTGTTTCTGGGCCGTCTGGTGCCGGAAAAAGGCTGCCACCATCTGTGCGAAGCCTTCAGGCGGCTCAAGACCGACAAGAAGCTGGTCATTGCGGGCGGCGTGTCCGACTCCGGCGATTACATAAACACCCTGAAGGCTCTGGCCGTCGGTGATGACCGCATCCTCTTCACCGACTTCGTGGACGGCGCGCTGCGGGATGAGCTGTACAGCAACGCCTATCTGTTCGTTCTGCCCAGCGACCTGGAGGGAATGCCCCTCAGCCTGCTGGAGGCCATGAGCTACGGCAACTGTGTGCTGGTATCGGACATTGAGGAATGCACCAACGTCATCCATGACCGGGGGATCACCTTCCGCAAGGGAGACGTGAACGATCTGGAAGCCAAGCTGCGCTATGCCATCGAGCACCCCAACGCAGTCCGGATGTTCAAATGGCTCTCCTCGGATTACATCTGCGACCGCTTCCAGTGGGACAAGGTCGTGGATGCGACCCTGAAGCTCTACCAAACAACCTGAACCATCTCAGGCCCACCGGCAGCGCCGGTGGGCCTGTTCGTTTTTTCAGCCCCGACTCTCCACCATCTCCTCGATGACGCGGAGGAAGTCGCGGCCATAGTGGGCGGCTTTCTTTTCGCCCACACCGGTGATGTTCAGCAGCTCGTCAAGGCTGAGCGGCTTTTTCCGGGCCATCTCGCGCAGGGTGGCATCGTTGAAGATCATGTAGGCAGGCACCTTCTGCTTTGCCGCCAGCCGCTTGCGCAGAGCGTACAGCGCGCCCAGCAGCGCTTCGTCCGCTTCGCTCAGGGGCGCATCGTCTGCATTGCGGCGGCGGCCGCCAGCCAGACGTCTGGCGCTGGCAGCGGCCCGTTCTCTGGCCTGCGCCGCCTGCTGCTCCACCTGTTCTGCCGCCTGTTCGGCCAGCAGGCAGTTGGAGCAATTGCCGCACTTCTGCGGTGCAGCCTCGCCGAAGTAGCTCAGCAGAAAGCCCCGCAGGCAGCGCGGTGTGGTGGAATAAAAGGTCATATACTTGAGCCGCTCTTCGGCCTTGCGGGCGGCTTCGGCCTTGACATCGGCGGGCAGGCCGTTGTCGGCCTCCATCTCCTTTTCGATGAAGAACCGGATCGTCCGCACATCGGTACCGGAGTAGAGCAGGGTGCACCGGGCCGGTTCGCCGTCGCGGCCGGCCCGCCCGGCCTCCTGATAGTAGCTTTCCAGATCCTTGGGCATGTTGTAGTGGATGACGAACCGGACATTGGGCTTGTCGATCCCCATGCCGAACGCATTGGTCGCCACCATGATCTGGATGCGGTCGTACAGAAAGTCGTCCTGATTCTGCCGCCGGGCATCAGGGTCGAGCTTGGCGTGGTACGCCGCCGCCCGGATGCCCCGGCTCTGCAGCAGGCGGGCGGTCTCGTCCACCTGCCGGGTGGTGCTGCAATAAATGATGCCCGCATGGTCCCGCTCCCTGAGCACCAGTTCCAGCAGAACGCGGGGCTTCTCGCTGGGCAGGGCGCGGCGGGTCTCGAAGTAGAGGTTCGGGCGGTCGAAGCTGGCCGTGACCTCGTAGGGGTCTTTCAGTTCGAGGCAGCTCCGGATATCATCCCGGACGTGGGCCGTGGCCGTCGCCGTGAACGCCCCGATGACCGGGCGCCTGGGCAGGCCGTCCACGAACGCCTTGATGCGGAGATAGCTGGGGCGGAAGTCCTGCCCCCACTGGCTGATGCAGTGGGCCTCGTCCACCGTCACCATGCTGATCTCCCGCTCCTGCGCGAACCGCTGGAAGCCCGGCATCTCCAGCCGCTCCGGGGCCACGTAGATGATCTTATACCAGCCCTCCCGCGCACGGCGGAGCATCAGAGCTTTCTGGTTGTCGGTCAGGCTGTTGTTCAGGAACGCCGCTGCCACACCGGCCTGCACCAGCGCCCCCACCTGATCCTTCATCAAGCTGACCAACGGCGAGACCACGATGGTGATACCCGGCAGCAGCAACGCGGGCACCTGGTAGCAGATGGACTTGCCCGCACCGGTGGGCATCACGGCCAGAACGTCCTGCCCGGCCAACAGCCGGGAGACGATCTCCTCCTGACCGGGGCGAAAGCCATCATAGCCGAACACTTTTTTTAGAATCGAATGCGGGTTTTCCATGCGTTCCTCCGTTATACTCTATGAGAGCTGCCTTCGCAGCCCTCTCAGTATACCACAAAACGGCCGGTTTCGCAGGGGGATGGCCTCGTTTTTTGCCGGAATGCGCGAAATAACAAACGGATTTTTTCCAATGGATAGCTTTTCAGGCGCGAAAATGATATAATAAGAACACATATCTCCATCCCGGCCAATGCTGTGCCGGATCTGATGAAAAAAGGAGTATTTCAACCTATGCAGAAATTGATCACCTTTGCCGTCCCGTGCTACAACTCGGCGGCCTATATGCGCCACTGCATCGAGACCCTGCTCTCCGCCGGGGAGCAGGCCGAGATCATCCTGGTGGACGACGGTTCCGTCAAGGACGAGACCCCGGCCATCTGCGATGAATACGCCGCCCAATACCCCACCATCGTCAAGGCCATCCATCAGGAGAACGGCGGCCACGGCGAGGGCGTCAACCAGGGCATCCGCAACGCCACCGGCCTCTACTACAAGGTCGTGGACAGCGACGACTGGCTGGACACCGACGCCCTCCAGAAGGTGCTGGCCCGCCTGCACACCCTCGTGACCCGCGGCACCGCCCCCGACCTCATGATCTGCAACTATGTCTACGAGCACACCGAGGACGGCACCAGCCACACTGTGCGGTACACCAACATCTTCCCGCAGGAGCGTCTGTTCACCTGGATGCACGTCGGCCACTTCCGCCCCGACCAGAACCTGCTGATGCACTCGGTCATGTACCGCACTGAGGTGCTGCGCAAGTGCGGCATGGTGCTGCCCAAGCATACCTTCTACGTGGACAACATCTTCGTCTACCAGCCTCTGCCTTTCGTCAAGACCATGTATTATATGGACCTCGACCTCTACCGCTACTTCATCGGCCGTGCCGACCAGAGTGTCAACGAGAGCGTCATGGTCAAGCGCGTGGACCAGCAGCTCCGGGTCACCCGGCACATGATCGACTGTCAGGACCTCGACGCCCTCAAGGGCGAGAAGAAACTGCGGGCCTATATGCTCCACTACCTCTCCATGATGATGGCCGTCAGCGACATCTTCCTGCTGCTGGACGGCAGCGCCGAGGCCAAAGAAAAGCAGAAGGGCCTGTGGCAGTATCTGCGCGAACACACCAGCGCCGCAGTCTACCGCTCCATCCGCTTCGGCTTTGGCGGCGTGACCAACCTGCCCTTCCCCAAGGGCGACGCCATCGTGGTGGGCGGCTACCGCATCGCACGGAAGATCTTCAAGTTCAACTAAATTCACGATTGTTGCATACAACAGGGCCACTGCCTGCGCAGCGGCCCTGTTTTTTTGCCTTTTTCGGCCATTTGTTAAGGAATCTTCAATTTTGCCGCCTGAAAGGATGTTGCTTTTTAGAAAGTGGGATAGTATAATTCATTACTGTGCTGTGTTTTTGGGCTTTTGGCAAGCAGCAAGGAAACACGCTTGACTGAAAAAAAGGAGGAAAGGGCGGCTGCGCGTCGGTATCGTGCTGCTGCCCGCAATATCGCATGGAACAGCTTCTCATCTGCCTTTCCGTGGCGCTTATCGCAGGTCTTTTGATGTCGCGCCTCGCAAAGGCGGTCCATTTGCCAGCGGTCACATCTTATCTGCTGGCGGGCCTGCTGCTGGGGCCTTTCTTTCTGGGGCGTCTGGGCCTGAGTGATTTTGGCATCGGATTCGGCACCCTCGAACAGGTGGACAGCCTGTCCATCATCACCCAGGTGGCGCTTGGCTTCATCGCCTTCGTCATCGGCAACGAGTTCCGTCTCTCGGCTCTTGAGCGCATGGGCAAGCAGGCCATCACGGTCGGCATTTTACAGGCCGTCGTGACCACCGCCCTCGTGGATGCGGCGCTGGTCATCCTGCACTTCATCCGGCCCGACATCATCTCCATGGCCTCGGCCATCACGCTGGGTTCTATCGCAGCAGCCACGGCCCCTGCCGCCACCCTGATGGTCGTCAAGCAGTACAAGGCCGACGGCCCCCTCACCCGCCTGCTGCTGATGGTGGTCGCCATCGACGACGCCGTGGGCCTCGTGCTCTTCTCCGCCTCCTTTGGCATTGCCAACGCCCTCGAGCAGGGCCGCATCGATGCCATCAGTGTTCTGGTGGAGCCGGTGGTGGAGATCGTCTTCTCGCTGGGTCTGGGCGCCGTGGCGGGCTTCGCGCTCAACCAGCTGGAAATTTATTTTCACTCCCGCTCCAAGCGCATGAGCCTTTCCGTGGCCTTCGTGCTGCTGACGGTGGGCCTGTCCATGGTCACCTTCGACATCGGGCCGATACACTGCGGCTTCTCGCTGCTGCTGGTCTGCATGATGACCGGTACGGTGTTCTGCAACATCTGCCCCACTTCCGATGAGCTGATGGACCGCCTCGACCGCTGGGTGTCGCCGGTAAACATCCTCTTCTTCGTGCTCAGCGGTGCAGAGCTGGATCTGAACATCCTCTCCGACCCGCTGGTGCTCCTCATCGGCGTGGTGTACATCGCCTTCCGCTCTCTGGGCAAAATTTCCGGCGCCTTTGTCAGCGGCCGGGCCACCCACTGCAGCCACAACATCCAGAAGTACCTCGGCATCACCCTGCTGCCGCAGGCTGGCGTGGCGCTGGGCATGGCAGCCGAGGCCGCTGAGCTTTCCGACGGCCACATGGTGCGCAACGTCGTGCTCTTCTCGGTGCTGGTGTATGAGCTGGTAGGCCCCACCCTCACCAAGCTGGCGCTGACCGCCGCCGGCGAGATCATCCCCGAGGGCCGCACCAATGCCCGTATGGCCAACAAGCCCGAGTTCCCGGTCTCCCTCGACTAAGTCTTCCTATGACAAACGGCACTCCGAACTGCTTCGGAGTGCCGTTTACTGTATCTTTTGGTCGAATTATATGTTATAATCGTCTCACGGTCCTTACCGACCCAATTTCATTGGGAAGGGAGGTGTGTCCTATGCACGAGATGTTGTCTTTCATGGTATCTATCGCAGCTGGTGTGACTTCTAATCTCATCAGCAAGTGGCTTGACAGAATGCTGAACAAGGACTGTAAGCACTAAAAAGAAGACCCCTTCTTTGGAGCTGCAACTCCAGGAAGGGGTTTTCTTCTTTTGGTGTGAATTCTATGCACGAATTCATTGTCTTTCTGTCTTTATTATATGCGATAGTACAGAAAAGTCAAGCATTCACTTCAAAATAACTTCACCATTCTCAGCATCCACCGTCAGGCTGCCGCCCGCTTTCAGGGTGCCGTCGATGATGCGCTCGGCGGCGGGGTCCTCCACAGCCTTGCGGATGACGCGGCGCAGGTCGCGGGCGCCGAACTTGCCGCCCTGACTCTTGGCCACGAGGGCAGAGAGAGCCGCCGGAGTGTAGCTGTAAGCGATGCCCTTGGCTTCCATGCTGGGCTTGTACTCATCCAGCATGAGAGCCGCGATGCCTTCCAGCGTCTGCTGGCTCAGCGGCTTGAAGGCGATGACCTCATCCACACGGCCAAGGAACTCAGGCCGCAGGAACTGGCTCAGAGCCTTGCGGGTCTTTTCCTCACTCAGCTGTTCCTCGCTCTTGTTGAAGCCGAGGCCGGAGGTCGTCTTGTCGCTGCTGCCGGCGTTGGAGGTCATGCAGATGACCGTATTGGAGAAGTCCACCGTCCGGCCCTGTGCATCGTTTATCTTGCCCTCGTCGAGGATCTGGAGCAGGATGTTCATAACGTCGGGGTGGGCCTTTTCGATCTCATCGAACAGCACCACGCTGTAGGGGCGGCGGCGCACCTTTTCGGTGAGCTGGCCGGCCTCTTCGTAGCCCACATAGCCCGGAGGCGAACCGATCATGCGGGACACCGCATATTTCTCCATATACTCGCTCATGTCGAGACGGATGAGCGGGTCGGGGCCGTCGAAGAGCTGGTTTGCCAGCTGCTTGACCAGCTCCGTCTTGCCGACGCCGGTGGGGCCGACGAAGATAAAGCTTGCGGGACGGCGGCGGCCCGACAGGTCGGCGCGGCTCCGCTTAACGGCCTGTGCCACCAGATGGACGGCCTCGTCCTGACCGATGATCTTCTTTTTCAGCTCGGCTTCCAGCCCGGCCAGTTTGACGAACTCCGTCTCCTGGATCTTCACCGCCGGGATGCCCGTCCACAGCTCAATGACCTTTGCCACATCGTCCATGGTCACTTTTATCTCGCTGGCAGCAGCCTGCTTTGCGGGCAGCTCTGCCTCGAGCTTGGCGATGCGGGTCTTCCGCTGGGCCACCTGCTCATAGTCGATGGCCTCATTGACGTCGGAGGACTCCATGTCTGCCTCTTCCTGTCTGAGGCCGTCCAGCTCCTTCTGCATCTCGAGATACTCCGAGATGACCGGGTGGGCGAGATTGCAGCAGGCGCAGGCTTCGTCCAGCAGGTCGATGGCCTTATCGGGCAGGTAGCGGTCCGTGATATACCGCTCACTGAGGGTGACGATGGCGCTCAGCACATCAGCATCCACCTGCACATGGTGGTGCTCCTCGTAATACTTTTTGATGCCGTTCATGACGGCCAGCGTATCGGCCACGCTGGGCTCTTCCACGCGGACGGGCTGGAAACGGCGCTCAAGGGCCTGGTCCTTCTCGATATACTTGCGGTACTCGTTGAAGGTGGTGGCGCCGATGACCTGTATCTCACCGCGGGAGAGGGCAGGCTTGAGGATGTTGCCCGCGTTCATGGCCCCCTCGCTCTCACCGGCGGAGGTGATGGTGTGGATCTCGTCAATGAACAGGATGATGTTGCCAGCGGCCTTGACCTCGCTCAGCAGGCCCTTGACCCGCTGCTCGAACTGGCCGCGGAACTGGGTGCCGGCCACGAGGCTGGTCAGATCCAGCAGGAAGATCTCCTTATCCTTCAGGCCCACCGGGACATTGCCCCTGGCGATGCGCTCCGCGATGCCCTCAGCGATGGCCGTCTTGCCGACGCCCGCCTCACCGATGAGGCAGGGGTTGTTCTTCTGGCGGCGGCTCAAGATCTGGATGGTGCGGTAGATCTCGCGGTCGCGGCCCACGATGTCGTCGAGCTTGCCCTCCCGGGCTTTGCGGGTCAGGTTCTCACAGTAGGTGTCGAGGAATTTGCGGCGGGGCGGCTTTTTGCCGTTCTTCTGGGCCTTTTTGCTGTTTCCGGCATCGCCCTCCGCCTTGACACCCAGCGGGAAGGTAGCACTGGAGCCGGGGACAAGGTCGTCGTCCCCTTCGTTCTCCTCGCCGTCCATGGGCTGGCCCATATTCATCATGAGGGAGAGGGGGTTCGCGTCCCCCATCTCATCCATCATGCTCTCCATCCGGTTTTCCATGTTATCCATGTCCTCGTCGGACATACCGAACTGCTTCATCAGGTCTTCCACCGGCTTGATGTGCAGCTCACGCGCACAGTGCAGGCAAAAGCCCTCATTTTTCATCTGGCCGTTCTCCATCCGCTGGACGAAGATGATGGCCGGACGTTTCTGACAGCGATTGCAGACCATATAGGTTCCTCCTAAAGCTCCCCTTTACAGGAAGGGGTTGAACAGATTGAATGCTTTATAGTAAAGGCTGCCGCTCATGACCGTATCGTTCAGGACGGTCAGATTGCCGCCGGTGATGACGATGACGGCCCACACCACGCAGAGCACCAGATAGATGTCCATGGTGCTGGCGACACAGCCGGTGACCCAGCCCAGCCAGCGGTTGACGGTGCCGATGACCGGCAGCCGGTTGACAAGGCCCAGCACGGTGACCAGCATACTCACCAGCATCCGCAGCAAGGCAAAGGCCACGAAAAAGAGCACGACCGAGATGACCGGCGTGAGCAGCGGAGCCAGCACCTTCTGGACGATGGCGTCCGCCAGCACCACGGCGTTGTCGCTGAGCACAGCCGAGATGGAGCGCTCGCAGGTCTCCACGATGGAGGCGCGGAAGCTCTCGGGCAGAAAGCCCGCGTACTTGTCCGCGATGCCGGTCAGGTCCACGACCCCTCCGGCCGAGATGCTCTCCGCGATCTGGGTACGGAAGCTCCCGGCCAGAAAGCGCTGGAACACCTCGGCAGCGGCCCAGCCCGAAAAGACCCGGGCGCCCACGAGGCTGAAGACATTCCCGCCCAGCTGGACACTGGCTGCGAGAAAGCCCTTGCGGGCATAGCGCACAGCCAGAAGCAGCCAGACCACGGTACATACTATATCAAAAAGAAATGACGGATTCTTGAACATACCTTGTTTTCCTTATTATGTATTACTTTGAGCGTTGTTTTCCGCCGCAGGCGGGGTCAATACCTGCACCGTATTGCCGCAGAAGACCAGCATCTGCCTGCGGTCGGCCAGCAGACCCTGTGGGCGGGCCGAAAGGCTCTGGGTCCACTGGGAGGTGCCGTCGGTGGAAAGGCACTCCACGCCGTTGTCGGTGAGCAGATAGAACTGCGCGCCGGAGCGGACGATGCGGTTGGACGCCTGCACCTGCGTGGTGCTCTCGACGCCGAGGTCACGGCCCAGCATCACGGCCTGACAGAGCTGGCCGGAGGCCAGCAGAAGGGCAGTATTGCCCGAAGCGTCCACCGAGATGTCGCGGAGGGTCTGCCCGGTAAAGTCATAGGCTGCCCGCTCGCCGCCCGATGCGTTGTAGAGGACAGCGCGGCTGTCGCAGACGGCCAGGATGCTCTGGGAACCGGTCCAGCTCAGCCACCGGGCCGCACCGCTGCCGCTGCCCACCAGCAGGGGGTCGCCCTGCGCCAGGGTGACGACATAGAAATTCGTGACCATCTGGCCGCCGTTCACCGTCACCGCCGCCACTGCCAGCCGCCGCCCATCCGGCGAAAAGGCCAGCCGCAGCGGGGTGCCGTCGGCGATGGTGAGGCTCCAGCTCAACAGCTGCTCCATTGAGGACGAGTAGACCCGAAGCCGGGCCGCGCTGCCGGGGTCCTCTGTGACGACGGCCAGCGTGCCGTTGTCGGCCATGGCACAGAGGGTGATGCTGCTCTCCATCGTCTTGGTGTAGAGATTCTGGGTTCGGCTCTCCACCCGCAGCTCATTGCCCGAGCGGTTGTAGAGCACAAAGCGGTTCTTGCCCACAGCCAGCGCAGGGCGGGCGTAGCCGCTCTGGATGGAGTTGAGCCGGGTGCCGGTGCGGGACCAGACCACGCACCCTTCCTCGCCCAGCTCCACAAAGCTGCTGTTCATGGAGGCAAGCTGTTTCACCTCCATGACGCCGGTCTGCTGGGACCAGCCCGTGCCGGGGAAGAGCAGGATGCGGGCGGTGTCGGCCCAGTCCTTGGCCATGGCCACAGAGCTGCCCACGATGCCGGTGGTGAACAGCACCACCAGCGTCAGCGCCACGACGATGAGTGCCGTGCGGCGGATGCGCCGGTTGCGCACCCGCTCGCGGGCCTGCTCGAGGTATTCGACCCGTCCCGCCGAAAGCGGCTCGTCCGACACAGGCCGGGGGCCGCGCTGTCTTTTTCTCATACTCTCCTGTCCCTTCGTGCAATGACAGTGCTCCCAAAGGGGCGTTTTCCCTCCGGGAGCATCGGTCATGTTTGCGTTATTCTATGGGCGTGTCGTAGTCCACGCTCTTGAGGAAAAGTCCCTTCGCCGCCAGCGTCGGCCCAGCGTTTTTGCGGTCGCGGCTGGCGAGGATGCCCGGCACGGCCTCAGGCGCAAGACGCCCCGCGCCGGCCTCACAGAGGGTGCCTGCAAGGATGCGCACCATGTTGTAGAGGTAGCCGTCTGCCGTCACCGTGATGTCGATGTCGTCGCCCCGGCGCTGAACGTCACAGGCCGTGATGGTGCGCACGGTGTCGCCGTGAGCCGCAGCCGAGCTGCCCGAGGCGCAGAGGGCGAGGAAATCGTGCTTTCCCACAAAATACTGCGCCGCCTGCTGCATCTTGTCCGCGTCCAGCCGCCCCGGCACTTTGGTGTAATACCGCGCGGCAAAGGGCGAGTCGATCTGGCTGTTGTGGATGCGGTAGAGATAGGTCTTGGTGTGGGCCGCATAGCGGGCGTGGAAATCGTCCGGCACCACCCGCGCTTCCAGCGCCCGGATGTCCGGGGGCAGATGCTGGTTCAGCGCCAGCGGCAGCTTTGCCGCCGGGATGCGGGTGTCGGCGTGGAAGTTGAGCATGAAGCCCAGCGCGTGGACGCCGGCGTCGGTGCGGCTGCAGCCCTTGATGTCGGGCCGACAGCCCAGCACCGCCTCCAGGGCGTCCTGAAACACAGCAGCTACGCTCCGTCCGTTGGGCTGCACCTGAAACCCGCAGTAGTTCGTGCCGTCGTAGGATAGTTTTAAGAGATAATTCATATAGTCCAACCTCTCAGTCTCGCTTCGCTCGACAGCTCCCCTAGTAGGGGAGCCTCTGGCGAAGAGGGAAAGCTTTACGAAATGCCAAAGCCTCCCCTATTAGGGGAGGTGGCACGGCGATAGCCGTGACGGAGAGGTTATCCCTCTCAAAAATTCGGGAACACCAATCTCGAAGCGAGGATCACCGCAAAACACGCAATGCACACTGCAAGGTCGATATAATCCTGCTTTTCGCACCGCAGCACCTTGAGGCGGGTGCGTCCGTCGCCGCCGCGATAGCAGCGGCACTCCATAGCCATGGCCAGCTCGTCGGCGCGGCGGAAAGCCGAGATGAACAGCGGCACCAGCACCGGGACCAGCGCCTTGATGCGCTCGGTCATCTTGCCGTTGTCCAGCTGCGCACCACGGGCTTTCTGGGCGTTCATGATCTTGTCGGTCTCCTCGATGAGGGTAGGAATGAACCGCAGCGCGATGCTCATCATCATGGCCAGTTCATGCACCGGGAAGTGGAGCCTGCCCAGAGGCTTGAGCAGCTGCTCGATGGCGTCCGTCAGAACGATGGGACTGGTGGTGTAGGTCAAAAGGCTCGTGCCTGCGATGAGGGCCATGACGCGCACCGCCATCAGTACAGCATACCGGATGCCCTCCGCGTAAACGGTCAGAAATCCGAGCTTGAACACCGGGTCGCCCTCGCCCGAGACAAAGAAGAGGTTCAGCACCGCCGTAAAGACGATGATGGGGAAGATGGGCTTCAGGCTCTTGAGGATGAGCTTGAAGGGAATTTTCGCTACCGCGTACATCACGGCGAGGAAAATCAGCGAAAGCGCAAGGCCCAGCGGGTTGGACGCCGCAAAGAGCAGCACGATATACAGGATGGTCAGCACCAGCTTGAGCCGGGGGTCAAAACGATGGACGAGGCTGTTGCCGGGGAAGTGCTGGCCGATGGTAATATCTCTCAGCATTCGGCTGCACCCCCTTTCTGATCTTCATCCCGGGGTAAGACGAGGGGCTCCCCTGCATCCCGCCGGGCTTTTGCCGCCAGGATCATCTTGACGGCGTAGGGGATGGTGTAGACGTCCGCCGGGACGTCCACGCCCATCTCCCGCAGCTTGAGGAAGATCTTCGTCACCTGCGGCACGGAGAGGCCCAGTTCCAGCAGCTCGGGAGCGCGGGCAAAGACCTTCTCCACCGTGTCGTACATGGCGATCTTCTTCCGGTTCATCACCAGCACCTTGTCGGCATACTTGGCAATGTCCTCCATGCTGTGTGAGACCAGAAGCACCGTGGTACCGGTCTTTTTGTGGTAGTCCTTCACCTCGGACAGGATCTCATCCCGTCCCTCGGGGTCGAGGCCGGCCGCAGGCTCATCCAGAACGAGGATACGGGGCTTCATGGCCATAACGCCCGCCACGGCTACGCGGCGCTTCTGTCCGCCGGACAGCTCAAAGGGGCTGCGCTCCAACAGCGCTTCATCGAGGCCGACGAATTCTGCCGCCTCGTGGACGCGCTTATCGACCTCCGCCTCGTCGAGGCCCATATTCTTCGGGCCGAAGGCGATGTCCTTATAGCATGTTTCCTCAAAGAGCTGGTACTCCGGGTACTGGAACACCAGACCCGTCAGGAAACGGAAATCCCGGATCTTTTCCGGCTCGGCCCAGAGGTCGCGGCCATCAATGATGATCTTGCCGCTGGTGGGTTTGTTCAGACCGTTCATGTGGGTGATGAGGGTGCTCTTGCCGGAGCCGGTGGCTCCGATGATGCCCACGAAATCGCCCTCTTCCACCTCAAAGCTCACGTCGTCCAGCGCGGTGACTGCGTTCGGCATACCAGGGTTGTAGACATAGCTCAGGTGTTCTACTTTGATAATACTTGCCATGTTTCCGTCCCCCCTTACTTCAGCAGCTCATACAGAGCCTGTGCACACTCGCCGGTGTCGATGATGCCTTCGGGCATGGGGATGCCGGCCTTGACCAGCTCATCCCGCAGCTCTGCGGCCTGCGGCACGTCGAGGCGGAGAGAACGGACTTTTTCGGTCTGGCTGAACACCTCTTTCGGGGTGCCTTCCATCACCACATTGCCCTGGCTCATCACCAGAACACGGTCGGCCTGCGCGGCCTCTTCCATGTAGTGGGTGATGGACACAACGGTGATGCCCAGATCCTTGTTGAGGTGGTGGATGGTCTGCATCACCTGCTCACGGCCGCGAGGGTCGAGCATGGCGGTGGCCTCGTCGAGGATGAGGCAGTCGGGACGCATGGCGACGACGCCCGCAATGGCGACGCGCTGCTTCTGGCCGCCCGAGAGGTTGTGGGGTGCGCGCTCCCGGAACTCGTAGATGCCCGCCATCTTCATGGCGTCATCAACGCGGCGGCGCATCTCTTCCGGCGGAACACCGAGGTTTTCCAGCGCGAAAGCCACGTCTTCCTCTACCACCGTGGCGACGATCTGGTTGTCCGGGCTCTGGAACACCATGCCCACGGTCTGGCGGATGTCATAGAGCTTGTCATCATCGGCGGTGTCCATGCCCTCGACGTACACCTTGCCCTCCTCCGGCAGGAGGATGGCGTTGAAGTGCTTGGCAAGGGTGGATTTGCCGCAGCCGTTTGCGCCCAGCACGGCCACGAACTCGCCCCGCCTGACCTGCATGGAGACGCCGTTGAGCGCGTAGCCGGGCTGCTCCGAGTCGTAGCGGAACTTTAAGTTTTCTGCTGTCAGTATCGTTTCACTCATTTGTTTTCTCTTTCTGGTGGTGCGCCCCTCTGAAAGGGGCTGTACCCCATTCTTAGATGTTAACCTCTCCGTCAATGCTTCGCATTGCCACCTCTCCTATCGAGGAGAGGCCTTGGCATTTCGTAAAGCTTTGTCTCTTCGCCAGAGGCTCCCCTCGGTAGGGGCAACAGTGACGACCGCCGCCAGTGGCGGAAACAGGGAGTCGTTGTTGGGGCAGAGGCCAGTAAGACGCGCGCAATGCGCAGCGGATGCTGGGAGCCGCAACTCGGCCTTGTCGAGCGATAGCGAGACTGAGAGGTTCATCATAATTCACTCCACGCATCCAGAACGGCCTGCTTATTTTCCCGCAGCTTCTTTATGTCGCGGCGGCCTTCCATTGCAAACTGTGCAGCGGGCATGGGCTCGCCGAAGATGACACGCACCTTGCAGAACAGCTTCATCTTACCATCAGGGGTGTCGTAGTAGATACGGCAAGGCACGACGTCCACATTTGCTGCCGCCGCGATGACGAAGAGGCCGCTCTTGAGGGGAAGGAACTTTCCCTCCTGCTCCCGCGTACCCTCCGGAAAGAGCAGCAGTGTGCCGCCCTCCTGACACTTTTTCACAGTGTCGTCAATGACGCTGACCTCTTCTTTCGTGCCGCGGACACAGACTGCACCGGCGCACCGGAAGAACCACGACAGGAATGCGTTTATCTCGAACAGCTCTTTCTTGGCAAACACTGTCATCCGCTGACCCCAGAACCGGGTGATGACGACGAACACCGGGTCGATGGCGGAGATATGGTTGGGGGCAATGATGCAGCCCTTCGTGCCGATTTTTTTCAAGTTCTCCCTGCCCTCACACCGGACGCGGAAGCCGATGTGGAACACCAGCCATGCCAGCGGGACCAGAATATAATATAGTATCATCCGACCTTCTCCGTGATAATTTTCTTCATGGCCTCAAAGCTCTGCTCAAAATTCAGCTCCGAAGTGTCCAGCAGCACGGCATCGTCTGCCTGCTTGAGGGGGGCTGCGGCGCGGTGGGTGTCCTGATAGTCGCGCTGCTTGACGTCGGCCAGCACATCTTCGTAGGGGGTATCGATGCCCTTCTGCTGGTACTCCTTCCAGCGGCGGGTGGCGCGGGCCTCCGGGCTGGCGGTGAGGAAGATCTTCACAGTCGCATTGGGCAGCACCACGGTGCCGATGTCGCGGCCATCCATCAGGATGTTCTGCGTCTTGGCCATGTCCCGCTGCATCTCCAGCAGGAAGGCGCGCACCGCCGGATTTGCACCCACGGCAGAAGCCGCCATTCCCACCTCTTCGGTGCGGATGGCCGTGCTGACGTCCTCGCCATTCAGATAGATATGCTGTTCGCCCTCGATAAAAGCAAACTCGAGGGTGATATTGGGCAGCAGCGCATCGACTGCCTCGTTGTCCTTCGGGTCTTTGCCCGCGCGGAGGGCATAAAGGCCGATGGTACGGAACATCGCACCGGTGTCCACATAAATGTAGCCGAAGTCCGCAGCCAGACGCCGCGCCAGCGTAGATTTGCCTGCGCCCGCAGGCCCGTCGATCGCAACAGAAATCATTTTTATATCTCCTTTTATATGAATCTGAAATTTCCAGCCGCTTAAACCTCTCCGTCACGGCTGACGCCGTTCCACCGCTGGCGGCAGTCGTTGTTGTTGCCCTAACGAGGGGGCCGTCTGCGAAACAGACTGAAAGGTCATTCCAGATGATTCGCAAAACTCTGTGCCGTGCAGAATGCGATCTGCAGGTTGTAGCCGCCGGTATAGGCGTCCACATCCAGCACTTCGCCTGCAAAGTAGAGGCCGAGGGCCTTTTTGCTCTGCATGGTCTTGGGGTCGACCTCCCGCACCGACACGCCGCCCGACGTGATGACCGCGTGGGCCAGGTCGCCCCGGGCGTCGATGGACACCCGCCAGTGCTTCATCAGCTGTACCAGTTCCCGCTTCTGCTCCCGGGTGATCTGGTTTGCCCTGGTGGCCGGGTCGATGCCCCAGCGGGCCACCATGACCGGCTGCATACTGGATGGCAACAGCTTCACCAGTGCGCCCTGCGCCGCGTGGTTCGCCAGAAGGGCAAAGTCCCGGGTGATGCGGTCATAAAGCTGTTCCTCACTGAGGGCAGGCTTCAAATCAATAAAAGCTTCGTACTTGTGCTTTTTCATGTCGCCCAGATGACTCGACGCGCTGAGGGTCAGCGGCCCGCTGATGCCGAAGTGGGTGAACAGCATCTCGCCCTGCTCCTCGAAGATGGCTTTGCCGTCCTCGTGGAGAGTGAGAGTCACGTTCTTGAGGGCGAGGCCCATCATCTTCTTGCAGTCGGCGTCATGGCTCACGAGACTGACAAGGCTGGGGACAGGCTCCACGAGGGTGTGGCCCGCCTGCCGGGCCAGCTTGTAGCCGTCGCCGGTGGAGCCGGTGGTGGGGTAGCTCAGGCCGCCCGTTGCCACCAGCACGGCGTCCGCTTTGTACTCCCGACCCGAAGTTCCCCGCACTCCTACGCAGCGATAGGCCGGGCCTGGCTTTTTCTTTTTCGGGTGGCGCGGATCTTCCGGCGCGGCAGGCGCTTTTTCCGGCTGGGCCAGCGGCTCCAGCAGCAGCTTTTTTGCCCCGTCGTGGACGATGTCCGCTCCGTCTGCGTACCGCAGAAGGGCCTGCCGGATCTCTTCGGCCTTGTCGGACACCGGGAATACCCGGCGTCCGCGCTCCACTTTCAGCTCCACACCGAGAGACTCAAACAGCTCCATCGTCTTGGCCGGTGGGAAAGCCCCCAGCGACGAGAACAGAAAGCGGGGGTTCGTCCGCACATGGTGCAGAAATTCCTCTGCGGTGCAGTCGTTGGTCACATTGCAGCGGCCCTTGCCGGTAACGAGAATTTTCTGAGCCGGCTTTTCCATATGTTCCAGCACCGTCACCTCATGCCCCTGCCGCAGGGCCGCGCCCGCCGCCATCAGGCCGGCAGCACCGCCGCCTACCACTAAGACCTTCATGTTTCGTTTCCTCCGCTTTTTCTTCTGTCTTCACACTTATTCTAGTTTATCATACCAGAATCGACCGCCAAAAGCAATGTGAAAAAAGCAGGTACAGCGTTCTGCTGCACCTGCCCGGAAAATTTTGCTTATTTCATGGCCTTGATGGGGTCGAGATACTTTTCGCCCTCCATGACTTCCAAGTGGATGTGGCTCTCCTCGGCACACTCACAGCTCACGCTGCCCACCTTGCCGATGGTCTGCCCGGCCGAGACGGTGTCGCCCTTCTTCACCTTGGCATCCGTCGTACCGCAGACCCGCCAGATCCTGCCGGAAGCATCTTCGATGGCGACCACAGGCCCCCACTTGTCGTCCGTTCCGGTCTCCACCACCTTGCCTGCCGCCGGGGCGGTCACTTCCGCGCCCCTGCTGGCGGCGTAGTCCACACCGTTGTGGGTGCGCCAGTCACCCAGCGTCTTGCTGTAGACCAGCTCATCGCCGCTGTAGCTGTTTAAGACGCGCCCCGAGACAGGCTGCGTGGAGGCAGGCGCAGCCGAACTGCTGGCAGGCAAGGACTCGGTTTGCAGCGCGGAGGGTTCGCGCACCGAACCAGAGCCAGACCGCGCACCAGAAGAGGACGCAGCCCCACCGGACGAGCTGTCGGCTTTTGGCACATTGGCCACGCTGTTTGCTGCGGGTGCGTTCTGCTGCTGCCATTCGGCTTCCTCCTCTCCGGCAACGCCGGGCGATGTGTTGATGCCCTCGTCGATGCCGGGGGCGGTGCTGGACGGGCTTCGCACCGCGTCCAGATCTTGCTTCAGCTCATTGCGTACCGTGCGCACAGCCCACACACCGGCCGCTGCCGCCGCCAGCAGGCAGGCGGTAAGCACCAGCGCAAAGGCTTTGTCCCGCAAAAACTTTCTGAATTGCTCCATCGTTCGTTACTCCAATCCATCTTTGTGTACGGAATCGTTTCTTTGGTGGTAGTTTGGAGCGGTGGAGCGGGGTTTATTCATCAGGACGCAAAAAGGCCCCGGATGACCGGGGCCTAACGGGTTCATGGTTCAGTGTGCGGGTATTGCTGCGGCTGAGACTCAACCCTTATTATATTCCGGATTCGTTACGGCAGTGGTCTTGAAGAGGGCGACCATGTACTTCTTACCGCCAACCTCGCCGGTCGCAACGGCAACATAAGATTTGTCACCCGCAATCCAATTAGGCACCCTATGACCAGCCCACTCTGTGTCAGGAGGATTGATAGGAGTTTCGGAAGTCATCAGCTGACCTGCATAGTAAATGTTCTTACTGCTGCTTGCAGACAGCGCTACGCTAATATCGGCAAAGCCATACCCATACAGCGGCGAGTCATCACCAATGTTTGCTTTAGTAAACTGCGCTGCCCAAGCCCCCAGCTCCTGCCTTGCAGTTTCATTTTTCATAACGGTGTTGTACACATCATCGAGGCTCTTGGCATCTTTAAAATCGATGCCCTTGCCGACCTCATCCACGATCTCCACCAGTGCGTTTACCTGACTCTGCAAGTCTTCATTGCCCTTTTTGAAGGTAGTATCCACACCATAGACCTTCGCCCAGTCATTCAGTGCATCGACCATCGTCACGGTAGCCGCACTGTTGCTGTTGTTGCAGCCCGTCAGGACGGACAGCGCCAGCACACCCGCGAGGGCAGCGGCGAGAACCTTTTTGAACAGTTTCATTCGAAACCCCTCCTCAATAAAAATAAGCTCTGTGTGCTGCTGCCGCAAACATCGTCTGCCGCATCACCACACAAATTTTACCCCCCCCCCGCATTCTGTCAACCTTTTCCTCGATTTTTGGCAAATCGCACAGTTATCATGATTCAAAGCAGGCATTCTGACAAAAAGAGCCGCCGTGCAAACGCTCTGCACGGCGGCTCCGGAAAATTTGATTTAATTGTTGCGGCTGCGGCTGTTCATGCCCAGCAGACGGACGACGTACAGGAAGATGTTGATGAAGTCCAGATACAGGGTCAGTGCGCCATAGATGGAAGCCTTCTCGGCCAGCTCAGCGTCGCCTGCATAGTAGGCGTAGATCTGGCGGAGCTTCTGGGTATCATAGGCGGTGAGCAGCATGAACACCACCAGGCCGATGCCGCAGTAGAGCACCGAGCCGCCAAAGCCAAAGCCGAACAGCATCCCGACAAAGCCGGTGATGAGCATGGCCACCAGTGCCATCATCAGGCGGGGGCCCCAGCCGGTCAGGTCTTTGTGGGTAGTGGTGCCGTAGACGGCCATCAGGCCGAAGTACAGCGCCGTGGAAAGGAAGGCTAAGATCAGCTCCCCCACCGAGAAGGCGAGGAAGTAGTAGCTGAGCACCATGCCGTTGAGCAGCGCGTACCCGAAGAAGGTCGCCCTTGCCCCCTGCACCGACATGGTCTGTACACGGGAGCTGAGCACGAACACGAGGGCCAGCTCAGCGATGGTGAGCACAAGGTAAAGCGAATCGACCAGATACAGCAGCGGCGTTGTCGCGGTGATATAGGCCATTGCAAAGGTGATGAGCAGCCCGCTGGCCATCCAGCGGTAGGTGCGGGTCATATAGTCCGATGCGCTCATCGTAGGCTCCGCATAGCCGCGGTTATAATTTCTGTAATCCATGGTAAGGTCCTCCCATCTTGTTCCGGAGCCTTGCCCCGGTCTACGAAATATAGTATACTGCATAGAAATGAACGTTTCATGAAAAAGGCTGTGATATTTCGTGTCTCTTGGACTTTATCTCCACATTCCCTACTGTTTTTCCAAATGCCGGTACTGCGATTTCTATTCCGCACCCGGCCAGCGGGGCGTCCCCTCGGCATACGTGGACGCCCTGCTGCGGGAACTGCACCGCTTTTCGCCGGATGCCCCGCTCCGCCCGGACACCCTCTATTTCGGCGGCGGCACCCCCAGCCTGCTGGCCCCGGAGGATGCCGCCCGGCTGATCGCGGCAGCGTCTCCCCTCCCCGGTGCCGAGGTCACGCTGGAAGCCAACCCGGAAACGGTCACCGAGGCATCGCTCTGCGCCTTCCGGGAAGCCGGCATCAACCGCATCTCCTTCGGCGTCCAGTCCGCACGGGATAGCCAGCTGAAAACGCTGGGCCGCCCCCACACAGCCCGGCAGGCGCGGGCGGCATTCGCAGCCGCGCGGCGGGCAGGCTTCGAGAACATCAGCGGCGACATCATGCTGGCCCTGCCCCATTATACGCAGGCGGAGTTCGACGAGACGCTGGAGCTGATCGAAAGCGGCGGTGCCACCCACATCTCAGCTTATCTGCTCAAGATCGAGCCGGACTCCGCGTTTGGCCGGCATCCGCCGGAGGGGCTGCCCTCCCCGGACGAAGCGGCGGACTTTTATCTCTACGCCGTCGAGCAGCTGGAACACCATGGCTACCAGCAGTACGAGATCTCCAACTTTGCAAAGCCCGGCTATGAGGGGAAGCACAACCTCATCTATTGGGACTGCGGGGACTACCTCGGCCTCGGCCCGGCGGCGCACTCCTGCATGGGCGGCAGGCGGTTCTATTACCCCGCCGACACCGAAGCCTTTCTTCACGACACTGCCGCCCCCATTCTGGACGGCGGCTGCGGCGCAGAGGATTATCTCATTTTACAGTTGCGCCTGCGCAAGGGGCTGGACCTGGCGGAGTACAAGGCCCGCTTCGGGAAGGAATTTTCCACGTCGCAGCTTGCCTTTGTCAAAAACTGCGTCAAGAACGGCTATGCGTCCTTCGACGGCCGCACCCTCGCGCTGACCCCCGCCGGGCTGATCGTGCAAAACAGCATCCTGGCAGAATTGTTATAATTCTATCACCCGCCAGCCCAGCTCCTGAATGGCCTCCTGATCGTGGGTGGCCAGCAGAACGACCTTTTCGCCGCAACGCTCCTTCAGCAGCGTTGCGGCTTTTTTCATGGTGTCGGGGTCCATGCCGGTGAACGGCTCGTCCAGCAGCAGGGTGTCACTCTCGGCCCAGAGTGCCCGCAGCAGGGCCGCACGGCGTTTCTGCCCGCCGGACAGCTTCCGTGCCGGGAGCGAGAGGGCGGCTTCATCCAATCCGATCTGTAAAAAATTGTTGTGGATCTGCTCTCTGTATTTCGTTTTTCCCTCCGGGAGCACCAGTTCCACGTTCTGGATGGCGTTCAGCTGGGGGCAGAGCCGGTCTTCCTGAAAGACAGCCCCCACCTTCCCCACGCCGGTCACAGTGCCGGAGGTGGGCACTTCCAGCCCCATGAGGATGCGGAGCAGGGTCGTTTTGCCCCACCCGCTGGGTGCCCAGAGGATAGCCGGGCCGGTAACGGTCAGGTCCAGCGCTTCGAAGAGCGTTTTTTCTCCGAAGCGTTTTGTCAGATTCGAAATTTCCAGTTTGTATTGCATTTTATACACCCTCTTCCCCCAGCACACGGGCCACGGCTCTGTCCAGCAGGGCCAGGAACAGCTTTTCGAACACTGCGCTCAGCAGGATGATGACAAAAGTCCAGGCGAACAGCTCCCCGGTGGACAGGGTGATCTTGGCCCGGTACAGTGCATCGCCGATGCTGCCGTCGGGCAGGCCGATGACTTCCGCCGCTACGCCGCTCTTCCAGCAGATGCCCAGTGCCACGCTGCACCCCTGCCGGAACGCCGGCAGCACAGCCGGGAGCCAGATGGCCCGCAGCCGACGCCCCAGCGGGAGCCGGAACACCTTTGCCATTTCCAGCAGCTGCACATCCACGCTCCCGATGCCGGTGCGCACCGCGCCGTAGAGCACCGGCAGCACCATCAGAAAGCTGATGAGGACCGACAGCGAGCTTCCGCTGACCCACACCAGTGCCAGAATGATGAAGCTCGCCACCGGCGTCGCCTTCACCAGCTGCATCACCGGCGCGAGCAGGGCTTCCACCCACGCCCAGCGCCCGGCGGCCACGGCCAGCACTACACTGGACACCGCCCCCAGCCCGAAGCCCAGCAGGATGCGCCCGGCACTGAAGCCAATGCGCTGCCAGAACTCTGCCTGGGGCAGCAGCTCCAGCAGGGTGCCCAGCGTCTGCACCGGCGACACCAGAAAGACCTCCTGCCCCACGGCCATGGCCGCAGCCTGCCAGACCGCCAGCCAGAACCCCGCCGCCGCCCACTTTGCCAGGCGGCTTTTTTTCGTTTGTTTCATTGCGCTCGTCCGCTCCTTCCCATTCCCTGTTTTTTCTTTTATAAGATAGCATATCATGTGATAGAATACAATTCTTCACCTTTCTTTTTCTTGACGTGAGGGGTTTTCGCTTCTATACTGTAAAGTAGTTCATCGGGCATCCCGCCCGGAAAGGAGGCCCTCCCCCATGCAGAAGCTCCCCGTCAGGCAGCGCCTGCTCCTCGGTTTTACGCTGTTTTCGATGTTCTTCGGAGCCGGAAACCTGATTTTTCCGCCCCATCTCGGCGCACAGGCCGGTTCCAACTTCTGGCCTGCCTTTGCCGGGTTCGCCGTCAGTGCCATCGGCCTGCCCATCGCAGGCGTAGTGGCCGTGGCCAGAGCGGGCGGGTTCGACCATCTGGCCAGCCGGGTCCACCCGAAATTTTCCCTCGTGTTCACCATTCTGGTCTATCTCTCCATCGGACCATGCCTCGCCATCCCCCGCACGGCCAGCACCTCGTTCGAGATGCTGGTGCCTCTGGTGGGCGGCGGGCGCGGCCTGCAGCTGAGCTATTCCATCGTTTTCTTTGCGGCGGCGTTCCTCGTGGCGCTCCATCCGGAAAAGCTCACCGACCGGCTGGGCCGCGTCCTCTGCCCGGCCCTCATCGCGCTGATCTTCGTCCTGTTCGCGGGCTGTCTGCTCCACCCTGTGGCCGCGCAGTACGGCTCCCCTGCCGCCGCCTATGCCCGCCTGCCTGCATTCGAAGGCATCCTGGGCGGCTACCAGACCATGGACGCCCTTGCGGGGCTGTACTTCGGGGCTGTCCTCGCACTCAACATCCAGGCCCTCGGCGTCACCGAGGAAAACGCCATCCGTCAGAACACCATCCGGGCGGGCTTCCTCGCGGGCGGGCTGCTGCTGGTCATCTACGCCATGCTGGGCCATGTGGGCGCGCTGACCGGTGCCGCCGCGCCGGACTGCACCACCGGCGCCGAGGTCCTCTCTGCCCTTGCCAGCGCCCTGTTCGGCCGGGCCGGGCAGCTGCTCTTAGCGGCCATCTTCCTCATCGCCTGCTTCAACACCTGTGTGGGGCTCATCTCCTGCGTAGGGCAGTATTTCCACACCCTGCTCCCCCGCATCCCCTACCCGGCCCTCGCGGGCTTTTTCGCCGCCGCCAGTATGCTCATCTCCAACATCGGGCTGGCGGGCATCATCCGGCTGTCCACCCCGGTTCTGGGCGCACTGTATCCGGCAGCCATCGTGCTCATCGCGCTGTCGTTCCTGCCCCAAGCGTTCCAGAAGCGGAGCGTCTACGTCTGCACCGTCGCACTGACGGCCGTGCAGAGCGTCCTTGCAGCCCTGCCGTTCACCGCCGCCTTCGTCACCGCCCTGCCGCTGGGGGCCTATGGCTTCGGCTGGGTCGTCCCGGCAGCGGCGGGACTGCTTGTTGGTTTCCTGTTCCCATAAAAAAGTGCCGTGCGGCTGCACGGCACTTTTTTATGGAAGTTCTGTTTACTTCAGCGAGTTGACCAGGCGCTGGAATGCCTTCTGCACACGCTTGGCCACCGTGGCCTCGGTGTAGTAGAAGTTTGCATCCGGCAGCTTACCACCCACGGCGGCGGGCGAAGCGTCATAGAGCACCTGCAGATAGGCGTTGACGTCTGCCTTCATCTCGTCGCCGATGCGGTAAACGATGTTGCACTTGGGCAGCGCCTTCTTCGCGATGGCTGCCTTGGCCACCACGCCGACCTCCTCGCAGAGTGCGGCGGTGCCGTCCAGGTCGTCGTTGGCGGCATCCACGCTCTTCTGGTAGTCCTTCAGGAAGTTGATGACCTCCTCCGGGTGCTCCTCTGCGTAGGCGGTGCGCACCACCGTCACGCCGGTGATGAGCTGGGTGTCGCAGACCTTGTTCCACTCCCTGGTCAGGTCCAGCACGACGCGCAGGCTGCTGTCCTTCATCTGGGCGGCAGTCACATAGGGCTGGGGCAGCACGGCGATGGCGTCCTTCTTCGTGGCAGCCATCTGGGCAGTCACCTCAGATGCCTCGCTGTAATATTCGATCTTCACATCCTTGTCGGGGTCGATGCCGTTCTTCCGGAGCAGATAGCGCAGCACGTACTCCGGGGTAGTCCCCTTGCCGGTGGACAGGATGGTGCGGCCCTTCAGGTCTGCAAAGCTGTGGACGGTGTCGCCCTTTTCCACCACATACAGCACGCCCAGCGTGTTCACGGCCATGACCTGGATGCCGCCGCTGGTCTTCTGATAGAGTGTAGCGGCGAGGTTGGCCGGGATGGCGGCGATGTCCACTTCGCCCTTGATGAGCTTGGGCACGACCTCATCGGCGGCACCGTAGAGCTGCAGGTCGTAGTTCTGGGAAGCCGTACCGTTCTTTTCCATGGCCAGCAGATTCACCAGACCCATGGTGGTGGGGCCTTTCAGGCCGGCCACCCGGACGGTGGTGTTCGTCTTGGCCGATGCCCCGCAGGCCAGCATTCCGACGAGCAGCGCCGCCGACAGCAGCAGGGATGTCAGTTTTTTCATCATTCTGTTGTTCCTTCCTCTCTTGATCTGTTCCAATCGTGAACAAATTTGCAAATTTTTCGAAAAACATTTGCTTTACAGGCTCAAGTTTACTATAATAGAGCCAAAAATACCGTTGCACGCGCAACGGAATCGCCAGTGGGCGGTGAGGGCCCGGAGAAAACCTCACAGGACGGCTATGGAAAACATTCTTCCTTTGTTACGATCGACCTCTCTTTTCACCGGCATCGAAGACGACGCGCTCCGCGTTCTGCTGAGCGAGCTGGGTGCGGTGATCCGCAGCTACGGCAAGGGCGAAGCCCTGGTGCAGGCGGGGATGCCCAGCCGCCGGGTGGGCATCGTGCTCACCGGCAGCATCGAAGCCTACCGCCCTGCGCCGGGCGGGGCCCGTGTACCCATCACCCGGATGGGGCCGGGCGGCATCTTCGGCGATGTGCTGGGCGGCTCCAGTCTGGACAGCCCCGTCACCGTGGTGGCTGCTTCCAGCTGCGAGGTGCTGCTCTTCCCCTATGAGCGGCTGCTCCTCTCGGACGGCAGCGCCGCCCACCAGCAGGCGCTGCAGAACCTTGTGCGCACCATCAGCGACAAGTATTTCCTGCTCTCCCGCCGGGTGGACCTGCTGGTGCTGAAAAGCCTGCGGGCCAAGGTCTGCGCCTACCTGCTCAGCGAGGCTGAGCAGCAGGGCAGCCTGACCTTTTCCATCCCCTTCTCCCGCATCCAGCTGGCCGACTACCTCAACTGCGACCGCAGCGCCCTCTCGCGGGAGCTGAGCCTGATGCAGCGCGACGGCCTGCTGGACACCTACCGTTCCAGCTTCAAGCTGCTGCAGCCGGATGCGCTGCGGCAGATGGTGCTCTGACGGCCCGTTCCTGCGTACAATCCATAAAACGAGGTAATATTTCATGTCCAAACCCATTCTCTGGATCGTCATCCCCTGTTACAACGAGGAAAAGGTCCTGCCCATCACGGCCCCGATGTTTTTGCAGAAGCTCCAGTCGCTGGCCGAAAAGGGCCTTGTCAGCGACAAGAGCCGGGTGCTCTTCGTCAACGACGGCTCCCATGATTCCACCTGGGAGCTCATCTGCCGGTTCGCAAAGGAAGATGAACACTTCATCGGCATCTCCCAGAGCCGGAACCGCGGCCACCAGAACGCCGTGCTGGCCGGGCTGATGGAGGCGAAAGCCAACGACTGCGACGTCACCATCTCCATCGACTGCGATGGGCAGGACGACATCAACGCCATGGACGAGATGGTGCAGAAGTATCTGGACGGTGCCGAGGTGGTCTACGGTGTGCGCAGCCGCCGCGACACCGACACCTTCTTCAAGCGGTTCACCGCCGAGGGGTTCTACCACCTGATGAACGCTTTGGGGGCCGACATCGTCTTCAACCACGCCGACTACCGGCTCATCAGCGCCCGCGTGCTGGAGAGCTTTGCGGACTATAAAGAGGTCAACATCTTCCTGCGCGGCATGGTGCCGCTGGTGGGCTTTCCCAGTGCGACCGTAAGCTACGAGCGCCACGAGCGTCTGGCCGGCGAGAGCCACTACCCCCTGCGCAAGATGCTGGCACTGGCCTTTGACGGCATCACCAGCCTGTCCAACAAGCCCAT
>OGFG01000903.1_pt1 | contig 32887 bp, 22 predicted proteins | sample 1570761 | NCBI WGS metagenome assembly OGFG01 (sample SAMEA2581938, study PRJEB24529) | metagenome | biome: Human gut stool | place: China | collected 2011
GCCCTGTATCTATTGTTCCTTCTTTTTTTGTAAATGTATTATCTGGGAAGTATGGTGCTGTTTCTGCTGTTGCTTCTGCTGGTACTTTTGTACCTGCTCCACTTCCTCCAGCTCCACCATTTCCGCTACCACTTCCAGTACTTCCATTTATTTTTTCTCCTAACTGCTGTGCTAGTTCGTTCATACCAATTAAATCATTTTGGCTTGCTTCTGCAGATTTTCTTTGGGCCTCTTTTGCTTTTGCTATTATTCCATTGTCGCCTAAAACTAAGTTAATACTTACTCCTGCAAGTATTAGCAAAACAACTATGGTAACGACTAACGCAACTAGGGTTATACCCTTATTATTTTTCATATCGTTCTCCTCCTCGTATAATTATTTTATAAAACTTATTTGCATAAATTTTATAAACATATTATTTTTTATTACTTATGTACTTTTTATTATTTTCAATTATTTCTTATGTTTTTATTCATATACTTCATATTTTTCTTTTTCTTTTAAATTTCTTATTTTAAGAATTTTGTTTTTAGTTGAATTTAATTTTTAATTTTTTTCTTAATTGCATTTCTATTAATTCAATTAAGTGTTTTTTACTATAAAATTTTCTTTTCGTACATACATCTACCACGTATATATTTCTGTTGCATTAATCGTATTTATTTCTATATACGTTATAGATATAAATACTCCACCAGAATAATACCATTATTTTCACGCGTGTGCAATAGTTTTTTCTTGTTTTTTCAAATTTGTCGTTTTTTGTCGAATACCATTATTTTTTTATTTTCTTTCTTGGTCTATTTTTTCCTTTTAATAATATATTTATTACTAGATTTTATTTAGGGGTGTTGTTTTGGTTAGTGTTAGTGCTTCTTCTAAAAAAGTTAAAACACGTTTTGCTGTTTTTTCTATAAAAAAATATATTCTGCCTGCTACATTTGTTTTGTTTGTTATTGGCCTTGTTACCTTTTCTAATAGCAATCTAACTGCAGCAAAATCTGGTTTAAAGCTGTGGGCTAATAATGTTGTACCAAGCCTCTTCCCTTTTTTTATTGCAACTAATCTTTTATCTCACACTAATATAATAAATTACATTAGCAAGAAATGTAACAAATTTATGCGCCCTGTTTTCAATGTGCCCGGAGAATCTGCATATGCTTTTGTTTTAGGGCTTATTAGTGGCTACCCCATGGGTGCTAAAATTGTTACAGATTTGCGCACCAACAATAATTGCACTAAAGATGAAGGAGAACGAATGCTTTGTTTTACAAATAATTCTGGTCCTCTCTTTATAATTGGAACAGTACGGAATTTCTATGTTTTCCAATTCTAATATTGGCTTTCTTTTATTTATTACGCATACACTCTCAGCTATAACTGTTGGAATCTTATTAGGACAATTAGCACGTTTAAAGCATAAATTTAAAAATAATATTTTTGAACACTCGTATAATTCATCAACTAATGAATTGTGTACATTTAACAATTTAGGAAGCATACTTTCTAATGCAATACTAGAATCTAGCAAAACAATTATAATGATTGGTGGTTTTGTAGTAATCTTTTCTGTAATAATTTCTATTTTAGGAAACAGCAAAATTTTAGAAATATTTTCATACTTATTATACATACCATTAAAGCTCTTAAATATAGATTTATCTTTTGCAAAACCAATCATTTCTGGAATTATAGAACTAACTAACGGAGTATTGCTTGTAAGCTCAGTTACAAGTAAAGCCCTTTCTTTCAATATCATCATTTGTGCATTTTTACTCGGGTTTGGCGGAATATCAGTATTACTTCAGGTTTTAAGCATAACATCAAAATCAGATTTATCTATAAAAAAATACATTTACGGAAAACTTTTACAAGGAATTATTGCAGCAATTTACACATATATTTTAATAAACCTAATACCAGTGTTTTTCTTAAACTTGTAATTACTTTATTGCTTATTATGGCTATTACTCTACATTATTACTTAGTCACTAAAAATACCTAATTACAACCTTCGTTTGGTAAAAAATACATCTATTTTAATATTAACTTGAGTATATCTTTTTCTTATTGGTTTATGGGTAAAACCTTAAAAAACCTAAATACATTATAAGGAATTAATTCTATGGATAAGAATGTTGACTATAATTATTACGGAATGCCTCCATTTTCTGGGCCAAACATGTACGACATGAACGCAGACCCAACAATGGACTCAAATGCTATGTTTAATCCACTTATGCAATACGAGCAAGCCTACATGTATTATCGTTATTTGAGTATGCAAATGGAATACAAAATAAAATGCAAGGAATATGAAAAATTAACATCTAAATCTGATTTTTCGCGAGATTCTGGAAGAAAAGTAGAATAATTATTGATTTAAGCCAAATTATATGATATAATGTACGTGGAATAATTTTAATTAACGAATCGGAGGTGTGCTTCTTAACACTATAGTTAAGAGCAAATTATAATGGAAAAAACTAGAAACTCAGTAATAGATTTATTTAAAAATTTTGGTCTTGCAATTAGCAAATTAGTAAATGATGGCGAAGTTGATGATGTGGAATTAACTGGCGAACTTGCAAAAGATCCTATGGAAGCTTTAAAAGAATATGAAGCTTCTGTTAAATCTGTAGAAGAGCCGGTACAAGCTAAAACTAAGGCTAGAACTCAAAATCGTGAAAAAGTGCAAACACGCGAAGCATCTGCTGTAAAGCGTACAACGAGAGCTACTACTAGAAAAGAACCAACAGTAAAAATTGTATACGATGACGAACGTGAAATGTAATATTCTAAGCATAAAAAATTTATATATTTATTGAAATTTAATAAGAGTATTGATAAAAATGCATGCAGATATTTATTAAAAATTGTTTTAAAAATTAAAAATATTGTGTTATAATTCACAGGCAAAAAATTGTATGCATTTTTTATATTTTTGCTTGACAAAATACTCTTTTCCCTTTATAATAATATCTGTTGTAAGAAATGGCGACGTAGCTCAGTTGGCTAGAGCAAACGGTTCATACCCGTTAGGTCAGCGGTTCGAATCCACTCGTCGCTACCATAAATTAAGGCTGTAATTTGAATATTACAGTTTTTTTATTTATATAAATTTAATTTTTATATGAATTTAATTTTTAATTTGACATATAATAAAAAAAGTGCTATTATAATAATAGCTTAAGCAAAGAACTATTCAAAGAAAAGTAAAAAGACTAGGTGGCTAGACCTAGTCTTTTCCTATTAGTCATTATCATCAAATTTATCTAAAATAAGATATATAAGTAATAATGCTAATATTTTAAAGAACTTATTCAAAGAAATAACCTCTTTCCTGCCTCTTAGCAAGTCGGCATATATACTATAAAATATTTCACAATGTTTGTCAATTAAATTTTACATATAAGTTTATATTATTAAACGTTTTGCCCAAAAAGAACATCATCTATAAATGATGCACTCTCTGGGCAGTTTTTATACATTTTCCGTTTCTAAAAGCAGACTAGTTCATGTAGTCTTTTAATTTCTTACTTCTGCTTGGATGACGTAGTTTTCTTAATGCTTTTGCTTCTATTTGTCTTATTCTTTCTCTTGTTACATTAAATTCTTTTCCTACTTCTTCTAGTGTTCTAGATTTTCCGTCTTCTAGTCCAAATCTTAGTTTTAATACTTTTGCTTCTCTTGGAGTTAGTGTTTTCATTACTTCTTCTAGTTGTTCTCTTAGTAGTGTATATGCTGCTGCATCTTGTGGTGCTGGGCTGTCATCGTCTTGTATGAAGTCTCCTAAGTGGCTATCGTCTTCTTCTCCAATTGGAGTTTCTAGAGATACTGGATCTTGTGCTATTTTTTGTATTTCTGTTACTTTTTCAACTGGTATTTCCATCTCAGCTGCTATTTCTTCCGGGGTTGGTTCTCTACCTAATTGTTGTAATAAGTGTCTTGATGTACGTATTAATTTGTTTATTGTTTCTACCATGTGTACTGGTATTCTTATTGTTCTTGCTTGGTCTGCTATTGCTCTTGTTATAGCTTGTCTAATCCACCATGTTGCATATGTGCTGAATTTGTATCCTTTTGTATAATCGAATTTTTCAACAGCTTTTATTAATCCCATGTTTCCTTCTTGGATTAAATCTAAGAATAACATTCCTCTTCCAACATATTTTTTTGCTATACTTACAACTAATCTTAGGTTAGATTCTGCAAGTTTTTGTTTTGCAGCTTCGTCTCCTGCTAATACTTTTTTTGCAAGTTCAAGTTCTTCATCATATGATAAAAGTGGAATTCTTCCTATTTCTCTTAAATACATTCTAACTGGGTCATCTATATTGATACCTTCCATACTTGCTAGGTCTATGTCTTCTACTTTTATATCTTCTACAGCTTCTAGTTCATCTATGTCTGGCTCTTCTAAGTCTAAATCGTCTTCTTTTAAAACACTTACACCCATGTCTTCAAATGCATCAAATACTTTATCTATTTGCTCAGTATTTGCATCATCTAATTCGCTTGCAAGTTCACCATATGTTATTTTTCCTTTTTCTTTTGCCTTTTTTATTATATTATTTAATTTTTCTTCTGGTGTAACATCTTTTTTATCTTTATGCTCAACTGTCTTTTCTACTTTGCTTTGTACTTTTTCGTTTTCATTTTCTTTCTTCATTACAATATAACCTCCCTATTTTATTTTGGCTAATTGGATAATTACCTCGTTGAGTTGAGCTTCCAGATTAGCTACTTCTTCTTTTGTTAAATTGCTGTTGTCTATTTTACCTAATATTTCATTTCTTCTTTGTAATAATAACTCTTTTCTATATGCTACAAGCACATCTTCTATGCATTTATCTACATCTGTTATTTCAAAATCTGACGACATTATTCCAGACAAATAATTAACTGTAATTTCGTCTTCGAATAAATCTAATATATTTTCTATATTAATATTACCTTTTTCGTGTTCTTCATACAGTTTATTTATTATTGCCTTATTTCTTTCTATTTTAATTACATTATTATCAATGAGTTTTTTCAGTCTTTCGAAACTTTTGTCTGGGTAGTTTATTAATAGATATATAACTAAGCTTTCTAATCTTTTTGTTTTTACGTCTACAGGTTGTTCATCTTGTTGAATTGATACATTTTTTACAGGAACTACCTTTTTTTCAAGTTTTTGTTCTGTTCTTGAATTTGCATATAGTAGCTTATTTATCTCTGCATAAATTGCGTCTTTTGATACTTTATATTCAAGAGAAATTTTGTCTACATATACTTCTCTCTCCATGCTATTTTCGACTTTTGCAACAATTTTTGCAACTTCGTTTAAGAATTTAATTTTATCATTTACATTGTCTAAATCTAGGCTTTTCTTTAGCATTTTTACTTTAAATTCCACTAAAGAAATTGCCTTGTCTACATACATTTGGAATCTTTCTGGTCCGTATTTTACAACAAATTCATCTGGATCTTTTGCACCTTCTATCTGAAGTATTCGTATGTCGCATCCTAAATTTTGAAGTATTTCCAAGCCTCTTAAAGTAGCAGCTTGTCCAGCTCCATCAGCATCATAACCAATTATTACTTTTTCACAACTTCTTCTTAATAATCTGCCTTGAGCTTCTGTTAATGCTGTTCCTAAAGACGCCACTGCATTATGTATTCCTCTTTGATGAAGTGATACAGCATCCATGTACCCTTCTACCATTATTATTGTCTTTGAATTGTACTTTCTTGCAATATTAAACGCAAAAAGATGCCTTCCTTTACTGTAAACAATATCTTCTGGAGAATTTATGTACTTAGGTTTACTATCATCTAATACCCTTCCCCCAAAAGCAATTACTCTTTCATGGGTATCAAATATAGGAAACATCAACCTGTTTCTAAACCTATCTATAAATTTTCCGTCTGGATTCTTATTGACTAAACATGAAGCAAGAATTTCTTCCTCTGTAAAACCTTTAGATTTTAATTCTGTATATAATTCATTAAATCTTCCAGAATATCCTATTTTAAAGGCTTTCAACGTCTTGTTATCTAAGTGTCTTTTCTTTACATATTCTTGTCCTGGCTTTGCAGTTGGTTTGTATAAATTTTCATGGTAAAATTCGGCAGCACATTTATTTACTTCATATACTCTCGATTTCAACTTTGCAAGTTTGTCATCTTCGAAATTGCCAGATACCGGTAGTTCAACTCCGGCACGATTTGCAAGCATCTCAACAGATTCTTTAAAATTCAGATTTTCTATTTTGCTTATAAAATGAAAAACATTTCCACCTACTCCGCATCCAAAGCAGTGGAATATTTGCTTGTCTGGCGAAACACAGAATGAACCGGATTTTTCTTTATGAAATGGACATAATCCCATGTAATTTCTGCCTGTTCTTTTTAAAACCACATATTGTGACACTATATCAACTATATCATTTTTACTCTTAATTTCATCTAATAATTCGTCACTATATCTTACCATTTGCAATAACCTTTCTCCATTATATATTATATTCGACATAAAGTTTGGTATTCCTTCTTAAAATTCCACTTTACGTAATCAAGTTGGAAAATTATAATTATTTTTCAACTTCAAAATAAAGGAGCTAACACTAATGTCAGCTCTATTGTTTTTTATAAATTTTGTGGATTTCCTGTACTTGCATCATTAAATGGTATAAATTTACTTACTATATTGTTTGCACTTACTGGTTCCACCATGTTCCTATGTTCTTCAAAAGATAGATTTATTTTATTTTCTACTAGATTTTCAACTTCATTTTCTGAAGCATGTTCTGCTAAAACTAATTCGCTTACCAAAATTTGTTTTGCATTATTTAGCATTTTCTTTTCTCCAGTAGATAGTCCTTTTTCTTTTTGCTTGTAGCTTAAGTTTCTTACAACATCTGCTACTTCATAAATGCTTCCACTCTTCATTTTTTCCATGTTTTCTTTATATCTTTTGTTCCAATTATTCGACATTTCTGTTTCATTAGCCTCTAATACTTCAAGTACTTTTCCAGCTTCTGATTTATCTATTACACTTCTAACTCCTATATCACTTGCTTTTGATATTGGAACCATAACCTTTACTTCTCCAGGCATTTTAATTATATAATAATTCTGTTTTTCTCCTAAGATATCTTTTTCTTCTATTGCGTCAATTGTTCCTGCCCCATGCATAGGATATACTATTTTGTCCCCAACATTAAACATGTAATTATCTCCTTCCATACTGTATATTTTAGAGTTAATAAAGGTATATTTATCTCTTTCAACTACGTTTCTATTATACCATAAAAAATGGCAAAAGTCAAAGATTTTGCCATTTTATTTTTTGCCGTATTTTCCAGTATTTTCAACGGTTTTGCGTATTTTTACATTTTTTCAAAAATAATTTTATGTTTCTTTTTTATGTATTTATTTTTTATGTAAGTAATATTTAATTTATACATAATAGCTTTGAATACAATCACAAGTTTTATTATGTTCAGCTTATCTACCTGTAGAACCAAATCCACCTTTTCTTTCGCCTTGAGCATTATCATTATCTGCTGTTAAATATTTCATGAATATTAATTGACCAATTGCGTCTCCTTTTTTTATTTCAACATCATGGTCAAAGAAATTATAAAATGCAAACATAAAATGTCCGTCATTATCTTCATTTCCATAATAATCACAGTCTACAATTCCAACGCTATTTGCCATAACTAATCCTTTTTTTGCAGGTCCAGAGCTTCTATTACATAGTAAAAAGAACTCGTCTGGTGGGCAATATGCTTTTAATCCTGTTTTTACTAATGTAGGTTTTTGACCTAGTTTGAAAGGTGGTATTACACAGTCTTCTGCTGCTTCAATGTCATAGCCTGCTGCGTGTTTTGTTTTTCTAATTGGTAAGTTTATTCCTTTATCTTCAAAACCTTTTGCAATTTCAAATCCTCTAACTTTTTCCATTTTTTTATATTCCCCTCTTTTGCATAAATTTTGGTTGAAAAAGAATTAAATTTTAGCAAGTAAAACAAATTTACAAGGCAAAGGCGCATACTTTTTGTATGTAACCTCGTTATAAATAAAGTTTGACGTAGCAAAATTGTAATTATTTTTCAACCATTCTCCTATTAATAATTTTCTGCTTTAACTTCAAAATAAGATTGTGTGTGGTTGCAAACTGGGCAAACCTTTGGTGCTTCTGTTCCAACTACAATGTGTCCACAATTTCTACATTTCCAAATTGTTATGCTTCCTCTCTTGAACACTTCACCATTTTCAACATTTTCTAGCAATCTTCTAAATCTTGCTTCATGCTCTTTTTCGATAGCACCTATTCCTCTGAATTTTGCAGCTATCTCTGTAAAGCCTTCTTCATCAGCTTCTTTAGCCATTCTGTCGTACATATCTGTCCACTCGTAGTTTTCTCCAGCTGCTGCAGCTGCTAAGTTAGCCTTTGTATCACTGATTCCATTTAAATATTTAAAATGAATTTTAGCATGTTCCTTTTCATTTTCTGCTGTTTCTAAAAATAAAGCAGCTATTTGTTCATATCCTTCTTTTTTAGCAACACTTGCAAAATATGTGTATTTATTTCTTGCTTGTGATTCACCAGCAAATGCTTCCATTAAATTTTTCTCTGTTTTTGATCCTTTAAGTTCCATTATAATTTACCTCCTGTAATTTGAACTGACTTAGTTATACTATAATTTAATATAACAGTCAATATGTATTTTATTATTATTTTTTTATTTTTCAGCCAGAATTAAGTCATAGTCTTTTACATCAATAACCTCAGCTTTTATATATTTTCCGACTAAATCTTCATTTGATGTATTTTTTACGTAAGCTACTCCATCTATATCTGGAACGTCCATGTAACTTCTACCCACATAATATTTTTTATCTGGAGTAATTCCTTCAATTAAAATCTCTAGCTCTCTTCCTATATTCTTTCTTTCATTTTCTTTCGAAATTTCTTGTTGTAATTTCATTATTTTGTTGTATCTAGATTTTTTTGTCATTGGGTGAATTTGTTCTTTGAGTCTTGAAGCCGGTGTTCCATCTTCTTTTGAATATGTGAATGCACCTAATTTATCAAATTTTGTCTCTTTAACAAATTCATATAGTTTATCGAAGTCTTCCTGTGTTTCTCCTGGAAATCCAACCATTAAAGTTGTTCTTATTACTACATCTGGGATTTCTCTTCTTAACTTGCTTATTGTATTTTTTATGCTTTGTCCTGTACACTTTCTGTTCATTCTTTTTAAAACTGTGTCAGAAATGTGTTGTATTGGAATATCAAAATACTTGCATATTTTGTCATTTTCTTTTACAACTTTTATTAATTCATCTGTTATATCTTCTGGATATGTGTATAAAAATCTTACCCATTTCAAGTCTTTTATTTTGCATAACTCTGTTAATAATTCTGCAAGTTTTGGCTCTCCATAGATGTCTTTTCCGTATTTTGATGTATCTTGAGCAATTAAGATAAGTTCTCTTCTTCCTGATGCAACAATTTTCTTAGCTTCTTCTATTATATCTTCCATCTTTCTGCTCACGAAATTTCCTCTGATATATGGAATAGCACAATATGTGCATCTATTGCTACAACCTTCAGCAATTCTTATATATGAATATTGTTCTCCAGTTGTAATAACTCTATTCATAAAATTTAAATCTGTGTCGACTAATTTTACGTTTTTTTTGCTCTCAATTTTATCATATACTTCTTTTAGTACTTTTGCAAATACTACTGATGAGTTGCCTTTTTCTTCTGCGTAATCACTATATTTCAAGAAAATATCTACCTCAGGAATCGCTTTTTCTAGGTCTTCTTTGTATCTTTCTACTAAACAACCTGTTGCAATTAATACCTTACATCTTCCTGTTTTCTTATACTCTGCCATTTCTAAGATTGTATTTATTGCTTCTTCTTTTGCAGATTCTATGAATCCACATGTATTTATAACAATAACATCTGCAATTTTTGGATTATTTACAATATTAAACTCATTCTCCTTAAAAATTCCAATCATCATTTCTGTATCTACTAAATTTTTGCTACAACCTAGTGATATGAAGCCTACATTCATTTTTATTACCTCTTTTTCTATAATTTATAGTTAAAAATAATTACACTTTTTTGCTATATCAAATTTCATTCAAGACGCAGTTACATACACAAAATATGTGCTATTGCCTTTTGAATATTATTTTCCTTACCAAAATTTATTTTTTCAACTTTTTATTTACTATTTACCGTACTTTGTAATTTTTCTAATTTTGATATAATACTGTCATAAGTTTTTCTTGAAATTCTGCTGGTATCTACATTTGCATAATCTTGTGCAAGTTTTTTCATATCTGTTAATTCAAATCTATTTTCTGCTTTTGTTCCATTATCTAACACATATATTGGTGTGTAATCAACTTTTTGCAATACTGCCTTGTCTGAGTCTGAACTCTTTGCAATTTGAATGTTTAAAATAAGCTCTACATCTGCATTTGCATATTTTAAAGTAGAAATATAATTTCCAAGAGAATACGCAACTAGTACATTTTTTCCTTCTTCTGTTTGAATTATTTCCATTGGTTCTACAACTGATGGATGTGAACCTAAAATCATGTCTACTCCATTTTCCACTAGAAAAGCTGTTATATTTCTTTGATATTCTGATATTTCCGAGCTGTTTACATCTCCCCAATGCATTATTGCTATTATGTAATTTGAATTTTGTTTTGCATATTCTATGTCTTTTTGTGCAAGTTCTTCTGAATAAATATTAGCTGACTTTTTTTCTTCATCTGTAACTTCATTTTCATTGCTTAAACCGTATGTGTAACCTAAAAAAGCAACTTTAATTCCATTAATTTCTTTAATGTTTCCTGTAAAATCCGAGTTTTCTTGTTCTTTTGTCTTTTCTTCATCTACTTTGTTTTTAATTCCTGTAATTTCAATATTTTGTTCTTTAATTTTACTTATTGTTGTCTCTAATCCTTGAGTTCCATAATCCAACACGTGATTGTGTGCCAGCGAAACTAGTCCTATTCCCGAATCTTTAACTGCTTTTAGGAATTCAATTGGTGAATTGTACTTTCCAACACCAGAATATTTTCCATCAACAAAATTTGTTTCTAATGTTCCAATAGCAATATCTGAATTTTTTACAAATTTTGAAATTCCAGTAAACATATGAGAAAAGTCATATCCATCGTCTATTTTTGCATCATCAATCATATCCATTTGACACAATATATCTCCAACAGCCGAAATCCTCGCTGTTCTTGTTATTACTGTTGTCTCATCATCACTTGATGGGTTTGTAAGATTATTCTCTATTGCTGTAAAGATTTCGCCAGTCTGTTTTTCTAGCTCTTCTGCCTGTTTTGCTAATAACTTTCTGTCTTGATATTTTCGTATTTGAATTACGCCTTCTGCAACTATAATGACTGCCAGTAAAATAGATACAATAATTATAAAATTTCTATTTGTAATTGTATCTAGTACTACATTTCTTTTTCTAGTATTTCTTCTGTTTCGCATTATATTTCTCCTTCAACTTCTAATGGTGGAATTTGCATTTATTATATACAAAAAACTGCATATAAGGGTACAGATTTAATATTATTTTCAAATCCAAAATTCTTCTCCGAAATTCTAACCGCATAGTTTGGACTATATGTTTTCATATATAAATCTAGGCTTCTTGCCTTCGTGTGTACACTAGTTTTTACTTCTATTGGCACAATGTCTGTTTCTTTTTGTATCATAAAATCCAATTCGGCTTTTCCGTCAGATTCCCAGTAATATAAATCATATCCTTTTACTCTTAATTCATTTGCCACATAGTTTTCTGTTAATGGTCCCATGGCAATCATTACCGGTTGTTGGCTTAAATCTACTTGATAAAGTGGATACCTTGCCTTATTTACGAATAGTCCAACATCACTCATATATAGTTTAAATGATGATAAGTCTTTATGCATTTCCAGAGGAAGTTCAGCTGTTGCTTTATATACTTGGTTTACAATTCCACTATTTTTTAGCCACATTATTGCTTCTCCGAATATACTTGAAGTTCCACCCTTTGTTATTACCTTGTACTGAAATTTTGGATTATCTTTCGCAAGTTGAACCGGTATAGAATCAAATGCCGATATAATTCTATTTGATAAACTATTGTCTGCATATTTTGTCATATCTCTTACATACGATTCTAAAATTTCAGCTTGTACATCAATAGCAGATATTGTTTTACCTTCTGTCAAGTATGTTTCTACGACTTCTGGCATTCCACCTACTACTAAATATGTTCTATATAATTTTAAACACAACTCATGAATAGTTTTATCCATTCTTTCATCATTTTCAAAATGTTTTTGTATTACTTCTATTAAGTCTTCTCTTCCAACAGCAATCAAAAATTCTTTAAATGATAATGGATACATATTAAGCATTTGTACTTTTCCTACAGGGAATGAATAGTTTTCTCTATTTATTGCTACACCTAATAGTGAACCTGCTGCAATAACATGATATTCTGGTGCGTCTTCATAAAAATATTTTAATGCTGTTAATGCCCTTTCATTAGCCTGTATTTCATCGAAAAATATCAATGTTTTTTCTGGTAATATTTTTTCTCCATAGAAAAGTTCCAATTTATTTATTATATATTTAGCATCTATACGTTCTGATATTTGAGAACTAAGCTCTTGATTTGTCTCAAGATTAACATATATTAAATTATTGTAGTTTTCTTTTCCAAATTGTTTTATTATATATGTTTTCCCAACTTGTCTAGCACCATGTACAATTAATGGTTTTCTATTTGATGATTCTTTCCATTTAAGTAAATCTTTTATAATTTCTCTTTTCATAGGAACTCCTTTCTATATGTGTCATTATACCATATAAGTTCAAAAAGATCAATTGCACTTTAGATTTTTTTGAACTTATACGTCATTTTACCATTCTATTTCTTCTATTGGTGTTGGATTTTTATTGATGACAATGTCTTCCGATTTTCCATTTTTAAAGTGTATTATTTTATCTGCCATTGGAGCTATTGCGCTGTTGTGTGTTATTATGATTACCGTCATATTTTCTTTTCTACATGTATCTTGCAAGAGTTTTAAAATCTGCTTTCCTGTGTTATAGTCTAAAGCTCCAGTTGGTTCATCGCAAAGAAGTATTTTGGGATTTTTTGCAATAGCTCTTGCAATTGCAACTCTTTGCTGTTCGCCTCCAGATAGTTGAGCTGGAAAGTTATTTTTTCTTTCTTGTAGTCCAACTTTTTCCATTACTTTTTCTGGACTTAGTGGATGTTTGCAGATTTGAGTTGCAAGTTCTACGTTCTCAATTGCAGTTAAATTTTGAACCAAATTATAAAACTGGAATACAAACCCAATATCTTCTCTTCTATATTTTGTAAGTTGTTTTTCATTGTAATTATTAACATGTCTTCCGTCAATTACAACATCTCCAGAAGTTACACTATCCATTCCTCCAAGAACGTTTAGGGCAGTAGTTTTTCCTGCCCCACTCGGTCCAACAATCACAACAAGTTCACCTTTATTTATTTCAAAATTTGCATTGTCTAAGGCTCTAATCTTATTATCACCCATAGTATATTCTTTTACAACATTTTTAAATTCTATGTAGGCCATATTGCCCTCCTTATTTGAAAAAGTCAAAATTGTAATTATTTTTCAATCTACACTCTTTAATGATTCAGTCATACTTATTTTCTTCAAAGTTCTATTTACTGCTAAATTTACTATTTCTGCAAACATTATTGTTATTATAATTCCATATATAAAGCACATTTTGCTTATCTCGTAATTAAACATCATCATATCAAGCTCGCACGTTTTTACCGCATACATCGACAGGAAATATCCCCCCAATAGTCCGAAAAATATTCCAATAACTGTTAATATTCTTGTTTCTTTTGTTATATAATTAAATACCTCTTTATTATAAAAGCCAAGTACCTTTATTGTAGCAAGTTCACGTATTCTTTCACTTATGTTTACATTTGATAAATTATATAAAACTGCAAATGCAAGCAATCCAGCTGATATTATTAGCACATATACTACTAATTGCATTTGTTCCATTACTGTTGCAAAAATATCTTTCGTACCAGATAAGAAACTTACACCAGCAACTGTTGTATCATCTTGCAATATTATTTTTCCAATATTATCTTCATCATTTTCTGTTGTACCTTCCGCCTCTTTTATTAGCAAAGTATTAGGCTTGAAGCTATTTTCTCCATATAGTTTGTTGTACAAATTACTAGACATATACATATAATGATAGATGTAGTTTTCTGTTATTGCTCCTACTTTTACATCTTTTTCTATGTCATCTGTATTTTTTATGGTTATTGTATTTCCAACCTTTATCTTTAATAGGCTTGCAATCTTTTCTGAAATTATTACAGAGTCATCATCTAATGTGTATGTTTCCTTCTTGTGCTTTCTGTTTCTTAATCCTATAAATTCATCTAATTTGTCTGACTGCTCTGGTACTACAAGGTTTATTGTCTGTGAGTTTTGAATGCTTGTTATTTCAACAGTTTTCATGTAACTTAGCAATGTGTCTGCAATTTTATCTAGGTTCTTTATTTTTTCATTTTCTTCTTGAATTTGTGTTTTTGTTACACCATCTTTAAATTCGATTGTTCCATCATATTTAAAAATTTCGCCATACTGATTTGGAATCATATTTCCTATTGCATTTCTTATGCCAAATCCTGCTATTATAAGCGATGTACAACCAGCTACACCAACTACAGTCATAAGCATTTTTTTCTTATATCTGAATACATTTCTTGCGGTTACTTTATTAGTAAACTTCAACCTTTTCCATATAAATGTTATTTTCTCAAGTATTATGCGTTTTCCAGGCTTTGGAGCCTTTGGAAGCATCAGCTCTGCTGGCTTTTCTTTCAATTCTTTAATACATGTATAAATTGTAGCTCCCAATGTGCAAACAAGTGCAAAACCCAATCCCATAACTCCCATTTCAATGCGAATTATGCAGTCAGCTTTTGGAATAGTGTACATCATTTCATACATCATTATTATTATTGATGGTATTAGCTTAAATCCGATTATCATTCCTACTACTCCACCAAGCATGGTTGCTAAGAATGCATAAATTAGATATTTAAATGATATCTGAATTTTGTTGTACCCCAACGCTTTCAAGGTTCCAATTTGAACACGTTGTTCTTCAATCATTCTAGACATTGATGTTAAACTAATTAATGCTGCAACTAAGAAGAATACTATTGGGAATGCTTTGGCTAAATTAGCAACTCTGTCTGTGTCTTGAATATATTCTGCATATCCATAGTTTGAATTTCTATCTAAAATATACCAAGAAGGCTTTTCTATTTTTGCAATTTGAGTCTTTGCATCATTCAATTTTTCTTGTGCTTCATCTAATTTTTCTTGAGTTTCTTTTCGAGCATCTGCAAGCTTTTGTTCATTTTCTTCAATCTCTTTTTTAGAATTTTCTAATTTTTGCTCATTACTCTTTATAGTTTTGTATGTGCTTGTTTTGGTTTGTGCAAGTTTCTTTTTCTGACTTTCCAGCTCTTTTTCATTCTCGTTTATTGTGTTTTCTGCCTTTGCAAGTTCCTGCTTTCCTTGCTCTATTTGAGAATTTATATAACTTATAGTCTGACTTAAATTTTCTGCCTTTATTCCTTGGCTTGAAAGAGCATTTTCTATTTGAGAAATTCCTGCATTAATCTGACTAAGCCCTATTTCTAATGCTGTTTTATTTGTAGTTAACTCTGTTATCTTTTCCGCATTTGCTTCTGGATTTTGATTTAAGATTTTTAGAGTCTCTTCTATCTGTTTTATTTGACTCTCCACAGTCTGTTTTTGAGTTACAAGATTATCATAGTTAGTTTTTATTTGATTTAAACTATCAACATTTTTCTGTGCCTCTCCTAATTGTGCTTCTGTTCCTTGCTTCTTTGTTTCAAATTCAGACTTTGCACTACTTAGCTGTGCTTCAGCATCTTCCAGCTTTTTCTCTGCATTTGCAAATTCAGTATCAGCTTTTCTTCTTGCATTTGCAAGTTCTCTTTCTCCATCCTCAATTTTTGCTTTTCCATCATCAATCTTATTTTGTGCATCTTGAAGCTCATCTTCTGCTTTTTGCTTTTGCTCATCATACTCTTTTTGAGCATCGTCTAACTTACTCTGAGCAGTATTTACAATAGAATTATATCTAGCTTGTTTTCTTTCATCAGATATTGCTTCTATATTATCTTTTACTTCATCAATTTTTTTCTGGTACTCATCTTTATATGTTTTTAAATTTTTTGCACCATCAGCAGTAATGTATGCAACTGTGTAAACATCCATATTGAAGTTTTCTTTTGGCATATACATATAAAAATTTACAGAACCAGCTCCAAGTTTACTAGAACCTCTCGACCTAGAAATATATAAAGGAGATTGAACCATTCCTACTATTTTAACTTTCTTATTTTTTACAGTTGAATCATTGTTACTATCACTTTCTTTATTGCTACTGTTATTATCATTGCTATCTTCATCATTACTTATATCAATATCTCCGAGGCTTGTAGATGATTCAACCTTTTGCGGATTTAATGTGATATAATCTCCAATTTTATATCCAGTCATTGTTAGCAACGAGCTCTCAACCAAACATTCATCAGCATTTTGTGGTAGGCTTCCCTCTTTAAGAATTACATTGTTTATCGTATCTGGCATAGACTCAATCTTAACAACATACTCTTTCTTATCATTGCTAAAAGTAGCATCAATGCTATAAGTTCCCACAACTTCTTTAGTTCCATCTACTTGTTTCAATGCTTCTATGTCTTCGTCTGTTAAACCAAGTGTTGAAATTACTTCAATGTCCATTACATCTTCATCATCAAAATATGTATCTATGGTATCTTTCATATCTGGACTTGTAGCCGTAATTCCAGCAAAAAATCCTACTCCAAGCAATACTATTGCCACAATAGACAGAAATCGCTTAAATGTATTTTTTATTTGTCTTACACTATCTTTCAAAAGTGATTTTTCCATAATTTATATTTCCTTTCGCAAGGTTGTAATTGTTTTCTAATCATTAATAATTTTACCATTAAATAAATAGTAATTCAATGAAAATTTTGTAAATTTTTTAAGTTGATTACATGTTTCGACAGACTTTCTCACGGCTTATGTACTATAATTATGTCATTCTCATAAGAAAGGAGGTGAGAATGATGCATCAAAAGCAAAACAAGAGAAGAAAACGCTCGAAGAAATTTTTTAAAGCTTTACATATTATAGTTATTACTCTTAAATATGCTTTTAAAATTTTAAAAGAGCTAAAAGCTATTATTGATTTATTCAATAAATAGCAAAAAATCAGGTATGTACGAGCATACCTGATTTTTTTGGTAATCTTTGATTACCCATTCTCATACGAAACTTAGTGTTCTGTCCAAAAAACGTTTCATTTATTATTATACTATATTTTATTATTTTTGCAATATATTTTTTCAATTTAACCTTACAATCGTTCGACAATTTCTGCATACTCATTATAGTTTGCCATAGTTAATATTGAAAATTATTTTTCAAATACCGCATTTTCTATTCCTACAATTTCTTGTATTTCTTCCAATATTTCTGGCGTTACGAATAATCCTCCTGCTGGAGCTATTTTTTCTCCATTTATTATTTCTATTTGAGTGTTGTTTCTATCCCCATTGAAGAATTTCAATGCCCCTCTTAGTCTGTCTTTTTGTGCTTCGTCTAAATTAGTTATGTTTATGTTTAATCTTTTTTTAGATATTTTTACTGCTTGATTTGCACCATTTTCGTTATTGACTGATATATTTGTAGAACTTGGATTATTTGCTACATCTTCTAAGTTTCTTATTGTTCTTGCAATTATGCTTGGAGCTTCATCTTCTCTTATGCTTAGACGTCCTTCTACAAGTACTATGTTCTCATCTATCAATTCGTTTGAACATTGATTGTAGCAATTTTCGAATACGATTACATCTACACTTCCATATAAATCTTCTATTGTGACAAATGCCATTAATTTGTTATTTTTTGTATATTTTTTCTTTATTCCAGTTATTATTCCAGCGTATTTTACAAATTGTCCGTCTTTTAATTGTTGTACTCTCCCAGCTAATTTTTCTGGTGATACATCTTCTTCGCTTTCTGTGCTCACTAATTCGCTTGCGTCTCTCATTTGAAGTGTGTTTACATCTGCAAATTTTTCTATTAGCTCTCTATATTTTTCAAGTGGATGTCCAGATACATAGATTCCTAGCATCTCTTTTTCCATTGATAATAATTCTTGATCTGAATATTCTTTTAGAGTTGTATATTTGTATTTTAGCTTTTCCATATCATCTTTGCTTGAGTCTGTTTGTGACATCGCCATATCAAACATCGAAACTTGACCTTGTATGTTCTTTTTTGATGCTCCAGAAATTGTGTCTATTATGTCTTCAAATGAAGCCATTAATGTACTTCTAGTTTCTGCAAAATTGTCAAATGCTCCTGCTTTTATTAAACTCTCTATACATTTTTTATTTACGGCTTCGCCTTCCATTCTTTCGCAAAAGTCTGTAAAACTTATGTATTCTCCATTCTTTTCTCTATTTGCAACAATCGTGTCTACTGCAGCAAGTCCAACATTTTTAATACTTCCAAGTCCAAATCTTATTTTGCCACCATCTACTGTAAACTTCGTATAACTTCTGTTAATGTCTGGCTTTAGAATTTCTATGTTCATTCTTTTACATTCATCAATGTACTCTGGAATTTTATCAAGATTTCCTAAGAAGCTGTTTAACATTGCTGCCATAAATTCTGTTGGATAATATGCTTTTAAGTATGCTGTTCTATATGATACAACTGCATAGCAAGCAGCATGTGATTTATTGAAAGCATATTTTGCAAATTCAGACATTTCATCAAATATCTTGTTAGCAGATTTTTCGTCTATTCCATTTCTTACACAGCCTGGTACTATTATGTTCCCATTTTCGTCTACTTGACCATGTATAAATATTTCTCTTTCTTTTGCCATTACTTCTAGTTTTTTCTTACCCATGGCACGACGTACCAAATCTGCACGTCCTAGCGAATATCCAGCTAAGTCCCTAACTATCTGCATAACCTGCTCTTGGTAAACCATACAGCCATAAGTTACTTTTAATATTGGCTTTAGGCTGTCATGTGTGTACACAGCATGGTCTGGGTCTTTTTTATTCGATATATACCTTGGAATTTGGTCCATTGGTCCAGGACGGTACAATGAAACTCCGGCAATTAAATCTTCCAAACAATCTGGCTTAAGTTCCTTCATGAAGTTTGTCATTCCTTGACTCTCAAATTGGAATATTCCCATCGTGTTTCCGTCTTGCCATAATTTGAATACCTTTGGATCATTCATTCCTTGGTCAAATTTTACGTCTATTCCCCTATTTTTCTTAACCAAATTTATGGTATCTTGTATAACTGTTAGAGTTCTTAGCCCTAAGAAGTCCATCTTTAATAGACCTAATTCTTCAAGAGTTGTCATTATATATTGTGTCGAAATCATTCCATCTCTTACATATAGTGGAACATAGGTTACAACTGGGTCTTTTGTAATAACTATACCACAAGCATGCGTTGAAGCCTGTCTTGGCATTCCTTCCAATGCCATTGCAATATCTAATAATTTCTTAGTTTCTGGATTGTTTTCATACTCATCTTTAAATTCCTTGTTTTGCTCCAGTGCCTTTTTTATTGTTATGTGTAACTCATTTGGAACCATTTTTGCAAGCTTATCGGCTGTTGCATAAGGAACATCTAAAACTCTTCCTACATCTCTTATAACCATTCTGGCAGACATAGTTCCAAAGGTAATAATCTGCGAAACATGGTCTGGACCGTACTTTCTAGAAACATAGTCTATTACCTCTTGTCTTCTTTCATAACAAAAGTCAACGTCAAAATCGGGCATGCTTATTCTCTCTGGATTTAAAAATCTTTCGAAAAGTAAAGCATACTTCATTGGGTCTATGTCTGTAATTTCTATGGCATACGCAACAATAGAACCAGCTCCTGAACCTCTTCCTGGTCCAACGGGTATTCCTTGAGTTTTAGCATAATGTATGTAATCCCATACAATCAAGAAATAGTCAACATAGCCCATTTTCTTGATTACACCTAGCTCATAATTTTTTCTGTCTATAATTTCTTGTGATGGATTATCTCCATATCTATTTTTAATTCCATCATTACATAGCTTTTCTAGATAATCATAATGTGTAGCAAATTCTTCTGGCACATCATAATTTGGAAGTATTGTGTGTCCAAATTCGAAGGTTACATTACATTTATCTGCAATCTTTACAGTGTTTTCTATTGCTTCAGGCACGCCAGAGAAAAAGTCTGCCATCTCTTCTGGTGACTTAATATATAGTTCGTCTGTTTCAAACTTCATTCTATCTTCGTCGGTAATCTTTTTTCCAGTCTGAATACAAAGTAAAATCTCATGGTTGTAGGCATCTTCTCTTCTTAAATAGTGCGAATCATTTGTTGCAACAAGCTCTATGTTCAACTTTCTTGAAAGTTCAATTAGCTTTTGATTTACTAAAACTTGCTCTTTAATTCCATTATTTTGTATTTCTAGATAATAATCTTCTCCAAATACATTCTTAAACCATGTAGCAACTCTTTCGGCTTCTTCCATATCTCCTTTTAAAATTGCCTGAGAAACCTCTCCAGCCAAACAAGCACTACAACAAACCAATCCTTCATGGTACTTTTCTAGCACTTCTTTATCAATTCTTGGCTTGTAATAAAAGCCTTCTGTAAATCCTATAGAAACAAGTTTTGTAAGGTTTTTGTAGCCCTCATTATCCTTCGCAAGTAAAATTAAGTGGTTATACCTTGCATCAATATTAGGGTCTTTATCCTCTCTTCCTCTTGGGGCAACATACACCTCGCAACCAATTATAGGCTTAATTCCATTTGCCAAACATGCCTTATAAAAATCGATTGCACCAAACATAACGCCATGGTCTGTAATAGCCATAGCCTTCATTCCAAGCTCTTTCGCTCTAACTGGTAAATCTTTAATTCTGTTTGCTCCATCTAGTAAACTAAACTCACTATGCACGTGTAAATGTACAAAATCTGGCATTGTTTTTCCCCCATTTGTAATATTTTGTCTAATTCTATCATCAAAAGGGAGATTTTTCAATACAGATTATATTCTTTTCTCTTTAATTATAATAAAAATTTAAGAGGTTCCCAAACGGGAACCTCCTTTACCTCCTTAAAAGAATTCGCTAAATTCATTTGACGGAACAAATTTGATTGGACCTTCGTAACGCCCTGCTTTGCAAGCATTGAAAACGTAATTAAAATATTTTTCTCCAGCTTCGAACTTTTCTACAGGAATTGCAATAAATGCTGGCATTGAAAACCCACATTTTATATTCATCGTTGCTTCTTTGCCTTCGGCAATTTGCTCCATAGCAAGGTCTTCAACTTCTTTATTTCCTTGCCCCATATTTTCCCATGTAGTCCAACTGGACCAAATAACTATTCCTAATTGCTTTTTTTCTTTTGCTTCCTTGATAACGTCCCGAAGTAATTTTTCTGTCATAGCAATTCTCCTCCATTTATCAGGATTTTGGTTACACAGCATAGCGTATTAAATACGCTAAAATACTATCAAAGTATAACATATTTATGTATTTATTTCAATATCTTTCACTATAGCGAATCTTGAAATAAAATTTCTAAATTTAATAATAATTTGGTAAAATCAATCCAGAACTGGTAGTCAGCATACAAAAACTAACTACCTTATACTTTTCTCTAATTTTCCTGTGTCTTTAATATTTTCTCTACTTCTTTTTCGGTTAGTTCAACTGCCTGAGCTATTTGCTTTATTGGAATATTTAGCTTGTGTAGATTTTTTATTACATTCTTCTTTTCATTTTTTCTTCCACGCGCTTCACCTTCTTTTTCTCCAAGTTCTCTGTTTGTTTTCATCTCTACATCATATCTCATTATGCTCCATTCACGTTCTTCATATTTAGCAACTTCATCTGGATCTTTGCTTAATTTATTCAATTCTTTTACTGTTTTGTCTATTTCTTCATTTTCCTTCGCCGACATTTTTACCTTCTCCTCCTTACTTCCATCTATCAACCACAGCCATTGCTCTAGCTTTGTGTTGCATTCTGGATTCTTTTCTTTAAATTTAGGCAGTTCTATAAAGTGCATTTCAAATGTATTTGTTGCTTCTTCCTCTTCTTTCTTATAACCCATATCAACAAATTCTATTGGATTCGTATCTTCATATTTCATTCTTGCTATTGAATGATATGCATTTCTCTCTAGATAATTATATTTCAATATATTTATTGTTATTATCTTTTTTAGCTCTTTATAATTCTGTTTAGCTTTTAGCTGTTCTGCTGCTAGTTTTGATAGATATGTGCTAGATCTTTCTTTTATATTATGTTCATTTGAAACTTGCATTTCAACATCTACTACTCTTTCATTATCTATATCCAATTTTAGGTCTAATATTCCAAGTTTTTCATCTACCATATTAGGTGTTAATTCTGGGTTCTTTACTTCTACTTTATTTATATGTATATTCAATATTGCCTCTAAGAAGTCCTTCAACATTGAATTATTTTCTTCTCTTGCAAATATTCTTTTAAATACATAATCTGATGTTAATGGTAATCTTGTTATCTTTGTGTCTTCTATTCTAATATTATTTTCTTTTAAATCGTCCATTTGCTTCCTTTCTATTTTACCATTCTGTTGATTGTTTTTCAACTCATAAGTAAAATTTTTGTGTATTTTATCTCAATAAATTTTCTCTGAATGTTTTCAAAATAATATTTTTTCATTTGCAACACAACATGTTGATTGGTTTTGGATTTTACCTTTCGCTATAGCGAACACAGAAATTAAATTTATAGAACTAATGACAATTTGATAAAATTTATTTAATAATTAACGTTAATACTTTTCATAGATGTTTTCATCTATTCCAAGCTCTATAATTATATTCCCGAAACAAAAGAAAAGCAAGCAAAATCGTACGTCAAATTCTTACACATTTGCTTACTTTTCTACATTTTTCTATTGAATTACTGCTCCACTTCTTCTACCATCTGTGGCATGTTTTTACCTTGTACTGTTGGTATTTCTACTATCTTAAATTTTGATATTTTATCTCCAAATTTGATTTCTACAATATCTCCAACTTTTACTTCATAGCTTGGTTTTACTACTCTACCATTTACAGATATTCTTCCACCATCAGCCGCTTCGTTTGCAACTGTTCTTCTCTTTATTATTCTTGAAACTTTTAAAAATTTGTCTAACCTCATTTTTTCTGTACACTGTAAGTGCACTTCCTCCTTTCTCTCTTTAGGTTAAATTTGATTGGAAAAGAATTAAATTTTTGCAAGGAAAATGAATTTCAAAGGCAAGAGCACATACTTTTTGTATGTAACCGCATTTGAAATGATATTTGACGTAGCAAAAATTGTAATTATTTTTCAATCACTATCGATTCATTCAAATACAAACTATATATCCACATCCTATCCACTTTTATATTTAATGCTTTTTCTAGTGCATCTTTATACAAATATAATTGTTCCTTATATTTTTCTACTAACTCGTTTTCTTTTCCCGCTTCTACATAATCTGTTTTGTAATCGACTAGTACTAGCTTTCCGTTTTTATCTATATAATATAAATCTATAATTCCCTGTACTAATATGTTTTCATCATTTTCCTTGCTTATATCATACATTCTGCTTGCTTTTACATTTATATAAAATGCTTTTTCTTTATGAATTTCTTTTGCATCTTTCAATTCTTGCCATAAATCGGATTTCGTGTATCCTTGTAGCTTGCCTATATTGATACTCTCCGCTTCTGCCTTACTTATTATTTCTCTTTGTTTTAATTCATCTATTAGTTCTTGAATTTTTTCTGCTGTATATTCTTCTTTTTCATTCATTTTCTGAACACATAAATGCATTAAAGTTCCTTTTTGTGCATTGCTAATCTTTGCATTTTCATTATTATTTACAAATTTAGGTTTTTGTGTTATAGCTTTTGCCTCTTTTGTTTCTTCTACTGCAAATTTCACATTTTTAGTCTGTTCTTCTACCTGTTCTGCATTTACCATTTCTTTTATTTTTGTTACAGACGTCTTGGTTGGAACTCCTTCTATTTCTTCATGTGGATATTTCCAATTTAAATACTCTAATATTTTTTGCTTTTCTTCTTTATCAGACTTCTTAGCATTTTCTATTATTTTTTGATAAATGTCTTCTTCTATTTTCTCTTCTTTTTTCAAATTTTCTAATAGTTCTTTTTTATTATGCACATTTACTCTGAATATTTTTTCTGTTTTTGCAACTCCCTCTTTTTCATATATTAGCTCTAACCAATCCAAATATGTTTTGTATTTTTGCAATAAATATGCATTAATTTTACTATCGTCTGATGGATACACCTCTAAAGCCTTTTGCTTTTCAGTTATCTTTTTGTTTGCATCTTTTTGCCTTCCAACTATTATCAATTTTTCTTTTGGTCTTGTTAATGCAACATACAAAACTCTCATCTCTTCAGACACGGCTTCTCTTTTTGCTTTTATCGCTAGTGCCTTTTTAGCTAGAGTCTTAAATTCAATATGTCTTTCCGAATCGATATATTGTGGTCCGAGTCCTAAATCTTGATCCAGTAATATTTTTTCGTTTAAGTCTTGCATATTAAATTGCTTTCCAACTCCTGCTAATATTACAACTGGAAACTCTAGTCCTTTACTCTTATGTATACTCATAATCCTTACTACGTCTTCGTTTTCGCCTATTATTTTTGCAGAAGTTAAATCTTCACTATTAAATTTTATCTTATCTATAAAATTAATAAAGTTGAATAGTCCTTTAAAACTTGCAGATTCATACTGTTTTGCTCTTTCAAATAGCATCTTCAAATTTGACACTCTCAAATTTCCATTTGGCATTAGGCTCACATAATTCATGTAACCAGTCTTTGTATATATATTCCAAATCCATTCGTCTAGAGCCATATATTGTTCATCATTTCTAAGCTCTTCTAATAATTGCAAAAACTTTCTAACCTTTGGAGTATCAGTCTTCATAAGAGCCTCATAGAAGTTTGAATTTCTATCATTCAATCTAATTTCAATAAGCTCATTGTCTGTAAAATTGCCTATTGGCGAACGCATTACAGTAACTAGTGGAATGTCTTGCATTGGGTTGTTTATTATTCTTAGCAATGACATAATGGTTTCTATTTCGATTGACTGCAAATATTCTCCAGAGCTATCACTGTATACAGGAATTCCTAGCATAGAAATTTCTTTTTCATAAACATTCGCAATTCCAGTTATGCTTCTTAATAATATGGCAATGTCTTTATATCTAATGTTTCTTTTTCCTTCTTTTTTGTCTATAACTTGATACTTGCTATCGATTAATTCTTTAATTTTCTTTGCTACAAATCTTGCCTCTAATACAACATCTTCTACTCTTTCTTGTTCTGCATCATTGCTATCTTCCTCTAATGGTATGTATACCGATTGTTCTGAATCCTCATCTTTCCAGACGTCATTATCGTCATCACTCGTATCTATAATCTCGATATCAGTTGTGTAATCCTGCTCTGGAATTTCTAAATAAGATGCACCTAAATTCAAATACTCATTCGTATTGTAATCTATGTCTCCGAGCTCTTTGCTCATAATATCTTCAAACACCATGTTTGTAATGTTTAGTACATTTTCTCTACTTCTAAAGTTTTTGAATAGCTGAATTTTTCTATCTTCGCCCGCTTCTGGTTCTAACTTATATTTATTATATTTTTCTATAAATAATTGAGGTCTTGCCTGTCTAAACTTGTAAATGCTCTGCTTAACATCTCCAACCATAAAAACATTGTTTCCTTTTGATACACTCGTTAGGATATACTCTTGTACTAAGTTACTATCTTGATATTCGTCTATTGCAATTTCTTCAAATTTTTCCTCATATTTTTTCGCGACCTCTGTTTTTACAACATTTCCAGCTTCATCTTTTTTTACTAGAATTTTTAAAGCTAAGTGTTCCATATCATTGAAGTCCATTATATTTTTCTCTCTTTTTTTCTGATAGAACTTCTCAGAAAACTCCAATATTATGTTTTTAAGTTTATTCAGAATATTGTACATAAAGTTTATGTCTGCAATCGCTTCATCTGACGTGCAATTTAACAATTCTTTAACTTTCTTAAATTCTTCTTTAACACTATCTCTTATATTTTTTGCTTCATCTTTTAGGTCATTAGTAACTTTTTTATCAGTTGGCCAATTATTTCTTTTATCTTTTAGTGCTACAATTGCATTAACACACTTATCCCAATCATTTAGATTATCCTTTAAAAAATAGTAATCCACAAGGTCTATATTTATCGTATTTATAAATTTTTCAAGTTCTGGAAAACGTGTCATTTTTTTTCTAATACTTTCTAGCTTTAATATTCCATTTTCCAATATATCACTTACATTTTTAATTATAATCTTTCCCCATGGGGTGTCAGAGAAGTTTGTATATTTTCCTTCAATATCAAACATTTCCACCTTTTCATTTAACCATTCTTCTGGAAAAGGTGATGCTTGAATATATGTATAAATTTTCAAAATAAGTTCTTTTAAATCTTCATCTTTATTATACTTCGTGTATGTGTCAATTAAATCCAGAAAATCTTTATCACATGAAATGTATTTATCTTCAAACATATCATCTAATACTTCTTGCTTTAATAGCAACATTTCAGTGCTATCTGCAACTCTCGCATTCGCAGATATATCAATCTCATAAAAATTATTTCTAATAACATCAAGACAAAACGAATCTATTGTACATATACTCGATTTATTAAGAAGAATAATCTGTTTTTGAAGATTTGCATCTTCTGGATTTTCTTCAATTTTCTTATAAATAGCTTCTAGAATTCTCTCTCTCATCTCAGATGCTGCAGCATTAGTGAAAGTAACCACCAAAATTTTATCAATATCAACACGGTCAACAATAATTTTCTTAATAATACGCTCAACCAAAACCGCCGTCTTACCACTACCGGCAGCAGCAGCGACTAAAATATTTGAACCTTTCTTATCAATCGCAGCTTGTTGCTCATCAGTCCATTTAACACTTGCCATAATTTTTTCGTTTCCCTTCTATTGCAATAATTTGAAAACTTCTAAATTTTTCAAACTTTTGTAATTGAATTTTATTTCTTGTAACAGTATATATTAAAAACAGCAAAATTTCAATGTGCAATTCGGGGACGGAGAAAAAAATGTACAATCATAACCTTTTTCTAAAAATACATATTTTTTCTTTTTTTTGCAAATAATATTATAAAATTTGAAAGGACTGATTTTATGGGAGAAAATTTTAATAGCGGAAAAGACGAAAATATTAATTTGACTATTTTAAATGAGATTAATAAGGCTGCAAAGATGGGAATGGATTCTATTTCTTATGTTTTGAAAAAAGTTGGTGACGAGAATATGAAAGAAAATTTAACTTTTCAATACACAGAATATGGCAGAATTATTGATAGAGTAAACAATCAATTTGATAAATATGGAGAAATTCCAGACGAAGCACCTGTTACAGACAAAATGATGGCTTGGATGGGTACTCAGATGAACACTATGACTGATAAGAGTAACTCGAAAATTGCGGAACTTATGATTCAAGGAGGAGACATGGGAATTATAAAATGTCAAAAGCTTTTGAACCATAATCCTAGAGCTGATGAACCTGTAAAAAATATTTTAAATGACTTTGTCACATTACAAAAAAATGATATAGAACAAATGAAAAAATTTTTATAAAATTTAAGACGTTCTTTTTAGACAATTTAGTCTAATTTAAGAACGTCTTTTTTCTCTAAAATCTTTGTATTAAGTTTGGCACTTTAGTAGGATTTTCTACACTGCTCGATATTCCTTCTCCAACGTGTGGATGAAAATGTGAGTAAACATTGTCTGCTCCAAATATCAATAGCAAGGCTATGCACATTGATATTTTTAATTTATTTGTTAATCTTTGCAAATTTCTTTCTAAGAATGGTGCCACAATATATACACATAATACACCTCCGAGACCAAAGAATAGTGAACATTCCAAACAAATTCGTCCATTCATATTCAAGAATACGCCTGTATAATCCCAGTATCTTATTCCAGTAGTAACCTCTATATACCAAGAAGTTGCATATTCTATTGCAGAACATAAAAACATTACCACTCCAAATGTTAAAAATGGATTTTTCAACATCTTTCTAAACTTTTTAAATTTTGTTAAAAGCACTATAAGTGTACAGCCTACTCCATAAATCGGTAACCATGGTCCATATAAAGTTCCTCTGTTTACTAATATTCCATCTCTAAATAAATATAGCGCTACTTCCCACAACCAGCCTACAAATGAAAAAATAAAGAAAAATAATATTATAGATGTAAGCTCATAATTTTTATTATAGTCAATTTTTATCTTCTTTCTTTCAAATTCAAATGCATCTGGATAGCTTGCTGTTCCTGGATTTTCTTCATACAATTTTGTATCATTTAATAATTCATATCCATATTTTTTATTTTCTATGTATTCTTTTCTTAAAAATGCGTATAATTCGACTTCTGTAGCAGTATAATATGGTGAAACATAAATTCCAGCTAATCCAAACGTAATGTATTGTAAGATATTCCATCCAATAAATGATAAATCTAATAAAAATGCTCTCCACTTATTTCCGTTCATCATTTCTCTTGAAATTCTTATTGCATCTTTTGAACTAATTTGTGGATTTTCCGCAATTATGTACATAACCATTTTGTATGAATACTTCTTTATAATGCCTCCAACAATGGTCAAATTCCATAAAAGTTGATATATTTCCATTCGTAGCATTGATTTTACTACATTTAAATATCTTCCTTTTCTAAATGGATACAACATTCTATACACTTTTGTTTTCTTGTAATTTCTACTCTCTAAGTATATTCTTGTCTCTCCTATTTGAATTGGGTAAGATATAAATATTTTTATTGCCATACCTCCTGCAGCAACTACAATAATTAGAATTTTCAAAATTGTTGTTTTATTTTCGTAACTTGCAATAGTTTGAATAATTTTTTGGACATGGTCATGTCCTTTAGTTACAACATTAAACGCCGTATAAAATACACCTTTAGTAACATTATTTTTTTCGTTGTAATCATTTATTACATCTGTAATAACACTACTATTTCCAGAAAACATCTGAGAAACCATCTCATCAAGATATTTATTTAACATTACTTCTGAATTTTCTTTGTCAATCCAGGTTAGTTCTTTCCCATTTTTTCTATCTTCTATAAATTGTTTCAAAACATTCAAGTTTGATAAAGAATCATTATTAACAGCGTACTTTCCAACTACAATCGTCATAAATAAGCCAATTAAAAGTAATGTCCATAAATTATTTTTTAATGTTTTCTTACCTTTTTGTTTTATTTCTTTAATACTCCACATATTATACCTCTTATAAATATTCATCAAGGTAATAGTATCATAAGATAACCGCATTTTCAATATTGTTAGATTTAAATCATTTTTTTACTTTCAACTTTGCAATTCTTTTAACGACTTATATCTATTGTTTTTTTATGTAAATCGTGATATACTTTTTGTATTGCAATATTATATTGCCTTCGAACATCAATATTTTCGGAGGCATGGTCCTCCGAACAATTAAAAGGAGGAATAAACATATGATTGAAAGAATTTTAAAAAAATTATATGACGAATATTATCCTGATCGCGATATACAAGTATTAATAGTAAACGGAAGAGTAACATTAGCCATAAATGACACAGCTCAAGCCTCTTATTCTATCAAAGGTACTTATCGGTATGAAGAAGTTCAAAAGCTAAACCAATTTACAAACATTCAATATGGCTTTTGCCCTGGAGACGGACCAACAGCCATAATCGGTTTAGCTGACCCGAATGCAAATTTAAAATTCATTCTTGATGCCTCTCCTTATGGTAAAATGCCTAATACGCACAGTATGATATTTAATCGTTACTCCGATAAGGATGCCAAGCAGGTGTCAAATTACACAGTTTATGGTATGAATGGTCTTTTAGAACTCGCAGATATTGTTAAATTTGACAAAATTCATTTTTCCTATGATGCTCGTTATCAAGAAGCTGTTATTTCACAAGAGCCACGTGTCTTAAAAATGAACTGTAAATTTGACAGATTTCATTATTCTTACAGAGAATGTAAATACTTTGCGACACATCAGCCATACTTTGAAATTAGTAATTCTGTTGCTTTTGCAACTTTGGCAGATGGCAGACACATTGCTCTACCCGGATTTAGCTATGACAGGAAAGATGAAGCTCTGGGTTTCAGAGATGTATGGGAGTCTTACTGTGAAGAGCCTCCTGTTCTCGGAATTAATTTCATGACAGACAAAGAGGCTTCTCAATATGACGACTTTGAAATTTACATTTACGATTATTCGTATTTGTGTGACCCATCTCTGGTTCCTAGGCTTGCAAAAGTAGACCGAACATTTTCTAGCGGATTTGACTTCTGCAAAACAACTGATGGAAAGGATTTGAGAATAACAGGTAATTTTTGAGCTTTCAATCATGTCTGTTATAAACAAGATGTAATAGACAAAACAGCAAGGATTAACCTCCTTGCTGTTTTCTTAGTTTTATAGATAATTTGACACACTTCTTGACACACAAAATTACTAAAAATGTTGAGCCCCAAAATAGAAAAATAGAAACTGCTATATCTGTTGATACAATGTTTTTGGCTTGGTGCCTTGAACTGGATCCGCCGAGCCGCGTCGGGAAAACCGTCCACTGGACGCTTTTCTATTCCTCCTTTTCGATTCCAGATTAAATAATCTCAAAAAAAATAAAAGATTAACAATTCTAGTTAATCTCTTACTTTGGTGCCTTGAACTGGAATCGCCGAGCCGCGTCGGGAAAATTGTCCACTGGACAATTTTCTATTCCTCCTTTTCGATTCCAGATTAAATAATCTCAAAAAAATAAAAGATTAACAATTCTAGTTAATCTCTTACTCTGGTGCCTTGAACTGGAATCGAACCAGTGACACAAGGATTTTCAGTCCTTTGCTCTACCGACTGAGCTATCAAGGCAAAAAAATGGCGACCTGGAACGGGCTCGAACCGTCGACCTCTAGCGTGACAGGCTAGCGTTCTAACCAACTGAACTACCAGGCCGTAAATAAAAAAATTTAGATAATTCTAAATCTTCTTATAAAGAAATGGTGGTCGCTATAGGGCTCGAACCTATGACCCCCTGCTTGTAAGGCAGATGCTCTCCCAGCTGAGCTAAGCGACCATTTCTCTCGACTTCCTTAGTATACTAAAAATACTTAAATTTGTCAATACATATTTAAAATTTTTTTCAAATTTTTTTGGTATTTTTTTAGCAAATCCGCAAGTACTTGAAAATACTATATTTGGAGCTGTTTATTACTTCATTATTTTTATTAATTTATCATACTAAACAATAAACTCTGGTGCGAACAATGAGATTTGAACTCATACGCCATAAGGCACACGCTTCTGAGACGTGCCTGTCTACCAATTCCAGCATGCTCGCAATTATAAAAATATAAAAGGCACAAGAATTTTATAATATTATTCTTGTGCCTTTTATTATAGCATTTTTTACTTTATTTTTAAATATTTCATTTAAAATTTTATAAAATATTCTATTTAACTGAATTTATGCAATTTCACTTCTAATACATTCCACCCATATCTCCAGCACCATCATTATGGTCTCCACATCCACAAGCTTTTGGTTCTTTCTTGTCTGTTACTATACTTTCTGTTGTTAATATCATTGAAGCTACTGATGCAGCATTTTGAAGTGCGCTTCTTGAAACTTTTGTAGGGTCTACAATTCCAGCTTTCTTCATATCTACATATTCTTCTTTTCCAGCATCGAATCCAACTCCAGCTGGTGAAGCTTTTACTTTTTCTAGAATAACTGCTGGCTCAAGTCCTGCATTTATTGCAATTTGTCTTACTGGTTCTTGTAGTGCTCTTGTTACTATTTTACCACCTAATTTTTCTTCTTGTGGTAGGCTTTCTACAAATTTTTCTACTTCTGGTAAAATGTTTATAAATGCTGTTCCACCACCTGCAACTATGCCTTCTTCAACAGCAGCTCTTGTTGCTGATAAAGCATCTTCAATTCTTAATTTTTTGTCTTTCATTTCAACTTCTGTTGCAGCACCAACACCAATTACAGCAACTCCTCCAGCAAGTTTTGCTAAACGTTCTTGTAATTGTTCTTTTTCATAAGAACTCTTTTCTTCTTCAATTTGTGCTCTCAATTGTGCAACTCTTTCTGCTATTGCGTTCTTATCTCCGCTTCCATCAACTATAATTGTACGCTCTTTGTCTGCTTTTATTTGTTTTGCTCTACCTAATTGAGCAACTGTTGTGTCTTTTAATTCTAGCCCTAAATCTGATGTTATAACTTCTCCACCTGTTAATGTTGCAATGTCTTGTAACATAGCTTTTCTCTTGTCTCCATATCCAGGAGCTTTAACAGCTAAAACATTTATTACACCTCTTAATTTGTTTAAGATTAATGTTGACAATGCTTCTTGCTCTATATCATCACAGATTATTACTAGTTTTCCAGATTGTTGCATTAATGTTTCTAGTAATGGTAATATTTCTTGAATATTGCTTATTTTTTTATCTGTTATTAA
>OGFG01000907.1_pt1 | contig 32833 bp, 28 predicted proteins | sample 1570761 | NCBI WGS metagenome assembly OGFG01 (sample SAMEA2581938, study PRJEB24529) | metagenome | biome: Human gut stool | place: China | collected 2011
TTCCTGTAACTTTGAAACGTTTTGCAGCTGCTCTGCTTGTTTTCATTTTTGGCATGATAGATTCCTCCTTAAAATAATTATTTCTTTTCTGCCAACACCATGCTGATACTTCTTCCTTCAACTTTTGGTGCTTTTTCCACTACTGCTGTGTCAGATAAGCTTTCTGCGAAATCGTCAAGAATGTGTTTGCTTGCATTCATATGAGCCATTTCACGTCCACGGAATCTCAAAGTGATCTTCACTTTATCTCCCTTGGATAAAAACTTCTTTGCAGCGTTCATTTTGGTATTCAGATCATTTAAATCAATATTCGGTGACAAGCGAATCTCTTTCAGCTCAACCACTTTCTGTTTCTTTTTGGCTTCTTTTTCTTTTCTTGCCAGTTCATAACGATACTTACCGTAATCGATAATCTTGCAGACAGGTGGTTTTGCAGTTGGAGCGATTTTAACTAAGTCAAGTTCTGCTTCCTCAGCAAGCTTCATAGCTTCTCTCGCTGACATAATGCCAAGCTGTTCTCCGTTTTCTCCGATCAGACGAATTTCCTTGTCTCTGATCTGTTCATTAATCATTAACTCGCTAATGGTATTGCACCTCCAAAATAATTTTTCATGCTTCCACATAAAAAAAGTGGATAGGCAGACTATCCACAATCAATCAAATACGCATAAGCGATGTTTGAGGTATTAAACCATGAGACACTGTAAATTTGTGCTCCGGTGAGAGTGGATACTCTACTTTGTTTTCAACAACTCTGATACTATAACATACACACACTCATTTCGTCAAGTATATTTTTTTTATTTTATAAATTTAGCATCAGTATTTGCATTTTGCGTTGCCATTTAGTACACTCTTCTTAATATTATAATAAAATTTTTTAAAATACAAGAACCATGAAAGGTATTGACAAATAAACTATGGATCACAGAATTATCGACTTACACGTACATTCCACCGAATCAGACGGAACTCTCACACCCGAAGATCTGGTGGCTGAGGCAAAGAAAGCCGGGCTGGCGGCATTTGCACTGACAGACCATGACACCTGCCAGGGTGTATGCAAAGCAATGCCCTGCGCTGCTTCTGCCGGAATCGAACTGATACCGGGCATTGAACTCTCCACCGATTATCACGGAAAAGAAGTCCATATCGTAGGGTTATATATTGATATGGAAAATGAGCAGCTTCTGAAAAAGACAGCCGAATACCGGAAATGCCGCAGTGAGCGCAATGCACTTATGGTGGAGGCACTTCAGAAGGAAGGGCTTTCCATTACGATGGAAGAACTGGTGGCTGAAAATCCGGACTGCGTTATTACACGCGCCAACATTGCACGTTTCCTGTATGAACATGGCCAGATCAAGAGTGTCCGCGAAGCCTTCGACCGTTATATCGGCGATCACTGCAAATGCTATGTCGGCAGGTTGAAAGTTGCATCCACCGATGCCGTGCGTCTCATCAAAGAAGCCGGTGGTACTGCCATTTTAGCTCACCCTCTGCTCTACGGTCTGAGTAACACCAATCTCCAGAAAATGATCGACGAGCTGAAACCGGCGGGACTTGACGGGTTAGAAGCAATCTACTCCACCTACACCACCGGAGAAGAACAGCAGATGAAACGTCTTGCAAGGGAAAACGGACTGCTTATCAGCGGCGGCTCTGATTTCCACGGCTCAAACAAACCGGATATCGCTCTTGGCAGAGGACGGGGACATCTGTATATTCCTTACTCTGTACTTACTGATATAAAAAACCATAGATTTTAATTAATTCCTGTTTCCAATACCACTCTGGTATATCCTTCAAATCACATTTTCCTATATCCTTAAAATATTGATTCCTCACATGTCGTACAATCTCAGCATGTGAGGTTTCTCCTGTAAGAAGTAAATGTTTTGTAATCTGATACCATCCAGGTGCTTTTACGAACAACCGTTCATCTTTCATACTCTTTAATGTTACATTTACATCATAGGGCAGACTGAAAAATTCCTGTTTCCAAATGCCATCTTCCCCATGAAGTATCATAAATTGTGTCTTTCCACCACTATGAAGAGGAACCCCTACAGCTCCCGGATTTACAATCAATATTCCTTTTCTCTCATATTGCATTTCTTTTGAAATAGGCATATTTTCGAAAAAATCAATATTTTTGTCTGATAGGCGTTCATAATTGTAGTTTAACATACCGGTAGTCGTTGAACCTGTTGCCCATACTTCATTGGCATTTTTCCTATGATTGATCCAATATTCCTCTTTGTTTCCACGAACAAACGTGCAAGGATACTTCGTCTGAATTTCATGCAACAGACATAATGTTTCCTGTGGATTTGCCATGTCACCCAAATAGTCTCCTAGAAAAATATATTCTGTAACGCCTTGCTTCTCAGCCTCTTCATAACAGGTTTTAAATGCTTCTATATTGCTATGTATATCAGCCATTACTGCAATTTTCATACTTAGTTTATCCGCTTTTCTATAAAATAAACTTCTCGATCACTTCCGCGATCGCATCATGGTTGTTATCATTTTCCGTAACATAATCAGCGGCTTTCTTGATATCATCGATCCCGTTCTTCATAGCGATACCAATATGTGCGGATTGGATCATCGGAATGTCGTTCTGCTCATCTCCGATCGCAACCGTGCTGGTATGTGGAATATTTAACAATTTCACCAGATACTGTGCACCGGTTCCTTTGTCCGTGTTGACTGGACAATACTCCAGATACTCTTTGCAGGAGAAAAAGGAGTTGCATTTTCCTTTCGCCCAGGCAGCATTTGCTTTCTGGAAACGTTTTAATTTTTCATCATCCTCCAGATGGATCAGAATGACTTTCTGAGGTTCCGAATCCAGACAATCCGAAATTCTTCTTGTGAGTTTGTAGGTCATATGAGAACGCTCAACATAATAATCCAGTTCTTTTGTGTGCCGTTTTGTCACAATGTCTACGGTATTGTAGGTCTGCGCATAGATGCCGGCTTTATGCGCCCGGTCAAAAATCTCCTGCGCAACCTCGATTGGAAGTGCACTTTTATAAAGCACACGGTCTGCCGCACAGTCATAGATCACTGCCCCGTTAAAGGCGATCATATAACATCCCGGACTGGTCAGCCCAAGATCTTTCACAACAATTCTCCCTGACTCTACCGGTCGTCCGGTTGCCAGAACAAAATAGTGTCCACGCTCTAACATTTTCTGTATTGCAGCCCGGTTCTTTTCAGAAATCGACTTATCATCACACAATAATGTACGATCCAGATCCGCAAATAAAATTTTATTATTCATAGCCCATCCTCCCTCACACAATAACTGCTCTTACCGTAATGCTATTTATTCTACAGGTTCTGCCGGAATAAACACTCTTCCCTGATATCCGTGAGATGGTTTTGGAACAGCTTCCATTGCTTCCTTACAGAAAACATCCTGAGATGATAATGCTGCTTTTCCACGTCTGTCTACCTTCTCGTAATTGCCGTCAGCATGCAGTACATGTGCTTTTAAAGTGTCTGCCAGCTCCACATCCAGAATATGTCTGACACGTTTTTTCAGTTCATCATCTAATACCGGGAATAAAATCTCCACTCGTCTGTCTAAGTTACGCGGCATCCAGTCGGCACTTCCCATGTAAAGTTCTTCTTCTCCATCGTTGAAGAAATAGAATATCCGGCTGTGCTCTAAGAAATTTCCAACGATCGAACGGACTTCAATATTCTCGCTCACCCCTGGGATTCCGACTTTTAAGCAGCAGATTCCACGGACGATCAGCTGGATCTTAACACCTGCTGCAGACGCTTCATAAAGGGATTCAATGATTCCCGGATCACAGAGCGAATTCATTTTTGCAATGATCTTTGCAGGTTTTCCCTCTTTTGCATGCTTCGTCTCACGACGGATCAGCTTTGTGAACTTCGTGCGAAGCCAGATTGGTGCAACCGCAAGTTCATTCCACGACAATGGTTCGGAGTAGCCGGACAACATATTGAATACGGCAGTTGCATCCTCTCCGATTGCACCGTCACAGGTAAAAATACCACAGTCTGTATATAACTTTGCTGTGGAGTCGTTGTAGTTACCGGTTCCAAGATGCACATAACGACGGATACCATCTTCCTCCCTCCGGACAACCAGCGCTATTTTGCTGTGGGTTTTCAGTCCAACCAGACCATAGATAACATGGCAGCCAGCCTGCTCTAATTTTTTTGCCCAGACAATGTTATTTTCCTCATCAAATCGCGCCTTTAACTCCACTAAAACAGAAACCTGCTTGCCGTTTTCAGCCGCCTGTGCCAATGAAGCAATAATTGGTGAATTGCCGCTGACACGGTAAAGTGTCTGTTTGATGGCAAGTACATCCGGATCCACAGATGCCTGACGTATAAAATCAACCACCGGATCAAACGTCTGGTATGGATGATGCAAAAGGATATCTCCTTTTCGGATCTCATCAAAAATATTTTCCCCCGGTACGATCTCCGGCACGCGCTGTGGCGTGTAAGGCTCATTCCGCAGATCGTCACAGCCTTCTAATCCATACATTTTCATCAGGAATGTGAAATCAATTGGTCCGTTGATCTGGAAAATATCCTGTTCTGCCACTTTTAATTCATCTTTTAAGAAGTTTAACAGCTTTTTGTCAATACCGTCCTCCACTTCCAGACGGATCACCTCGCCCCACTGACGCATTTTTAACTGTTTCTGAATCTCTTTTAACAGGTCAGCCGCCTCATCTTCATCGATCGACAGGTCGGCATTCCGCATGACACGGTAAGGATATGCGCAGAGTACATCGTAGTTTAAAAACAGTTTATCAATATTCCGCTCAATGACCTGCTCCAATAAAATGAAGGTCTTTTCATTTCCATCTTCCGAAGGGATATGTACCAGGCGTGGCAACACGCTTGGAACCTGAACGGTTGCAAATTCAATTTCCTCTTTTTCTGCTTTTCCTTTTTTCTTGGAAAGAAGTGCTGCAATGTTCAATGTCTTGTTCCGAATCAGTGGAAATGGTCTTGAGGCATCCACCGCCATCGGGGTGAGTACCGGATATACATTGTCTTCAAAATAGCGGTCCACAAATGCAGCCTGCGCCTCACTCAGATCTTCGAATGCATCCATCACAACGATCCCATGCTGGTGCATAAGCGGCACAAGAGAACGGTTATAGGTATTGTACTGAAGCGTGACAAGCTCTCTCGTGCGCTCATTGATCTTCTCTAACTGTTCCGATGCCGTCATTCCGGCAATGTCTTTTTTCTTATAATTGGCGTGTACCATATCCTTCAGGGATGCGACACGCACCATGAAAAATTCGTCCAGATTTGACGAAGTGATACTGACAAACTTTAATCGTTCCAGAAGCGGAATGGATTTATCTCTCGCCTCGTTTAATACACGGTGATTAAATTTCAGCCAGCTCAATTCCCTGTTTTCATAATATTCCGGTTTTTTAAAATCCTGTTCTTTCTCCATAAGATAAACCTAGCCTTTCCATTGGTTGTCTGTCAGCCGTAGACTCTCTTTTCTTTGATCACCGGCTTTATACTGAATACATTTTCAAAGTATGCCGTTTTGGCATCAAACAGTGCTTTTTCCAAAGCAATATCATCCATTGTCTCAATTGTGATCACAAGTTCTCTTCCCTTGACCGCCGCCTTCACATTCTTAAACTTCTGCTTGTGGCTCCGGTCCATTGCATTGGATACACGAAGGATTGCAGAAAGTTTTGCAACGGTCAGATAACTGTCATGATCCAGTTTATCTGCGAGATCTTCATAGTCAGGAAGCGACCATGTATTATATAATACTGTGTTTGCAATGATCTCACGCTCTTTGTGTGTCAGTCCGATAATCTCGGAAGCCATAATAATATCATAGGAGCAGGACGGACCGTTGGCAAAACTGATATATTTTCCGCAGTCATGTAAAATGGCAGCCACCTGCAAAAGCAGCCGTTCTCTTCTGCCAAGTCCATGTACTTTTTTCATCGTATCAAAAATAAGGGTTGCCATCTGCGTCAGTGCATCAATATGTGGGGTGTAACTCATGTAACGCTCGGAAAGATTTCTTGCGGCAGATAAGACATCCGCCTCAAAATCATGTTCCACCCGGATCATATTATTCTTCTGTGCATAGTGGAATGCGATACCATCGCTGACATTTGTTCCCGGTGCCCAGAGACTCTCTGCGCCGATGCTCTCCGCCATGCATTTAAAGATCATCATATATGGAATGACAAGCGCATCACTCTCATTCGAAAGGTTCAATTCCTCTGAGATTTCCTCTAATGTCTTCTCATCCAGCTTTCTGATGTACTTTAAGAACTTTGCTACCTCTATGGTATTATCTTCCTTGTTTTTTTCTACTTTTCTGCTGATCTCTGATATATAATCACCGATGATGATCAGGTATTTGATCTTCGTCTCCTGAAGATACATAGCTTTAAAAACTTCAAGTTCCTTGTCAACAAGTTCTTCTACCTGAAGTTCATACTGTGCCAGATTATTACTTTTTCTTGCAAGCTGCTCCCGCATACGCATGGTGCCGAGTGCCAGATGCTGTGTTGTGACTACTTTTCCCTTTGAGAATACCGTGATCTGCATACCGCCGCCTCCGGCATCCACAACTGCTGCACCTTTCTGGATCATACGCTCAAAATCTTCCCGCATGGCAACCGATTTATAACTGATAAAGCGATGCTCAGAGTTACTTAAAACTTTTACGAGAAGTCCTGTCCGGATGCGGATCTGGTCTAAGATAAAAAGTTCATTTTCAGCGTTTCTCAAGGCTGCGGCAGCATATGCTTCGTAGCTGTCCACCCGGTAGCCGTCCATGATCTTTTTGTACTCGGCAAGCGTATCACACAGCGCCTCCACAAGTTCATATCCAATACTTCCCTTGGAATATGCATCTCTTCCGAGCTCGATCCTGCTCCGGATATAATCAATGTCACGGATTTTCTTCTTTCCTGAAATCTCAAATATTTTAATACTTACTTCATAAGAACCGATATAAATTGCTGCGAATGTATGGATCACCAGATGTCTGCCTCCTCATTTCTTTTGTATATCTCTATTATACCAATTTTTTATTCTTTTCCAAGTAAATAGTTGATAAATTGCTGCGCTGTCCTGCCGGATAATCCGCCGTGGGAAAGCTCCCATTTATTGGCCTCAGCAAGCAAAGTGTCCTCATCCATGGAAACCTGATATTTTTCTGCAAGTACTTTGACAATATTCTGGAATTCCTTCTTATTCGGTGCGCCAAAGTAGATGGAAACACCAAATCTTGCATACAGGGATAATTTTTCCTGTACAGTATCGGAAGTATGCATATCCTCACGCACTTCCTCTTTATCCGAAAATGTTTCACGGATCAGGTGGCGTCTGTTGGAGGTTGCATAGATCAGTACGTTGTCCGGTTTTTTCTCAAGACCGCCCTCGATCACTGCCTTCAGATATTTATATTCGATCTCAAACTCTTCAAAAGAGAGATCGTCCATGTAAATAATGAACTTGTAATTGCGGTTTTTGATCTGTGCGATGACATCATTCAGATCACAGAACTGGTGCTTGTACACTTCGATCAGACGTAAGCCTCTGTCATAGTACTGGTTTGCAATGGCTTTGATACTGGTGGATTTTCCGGTTCCGGCATCCCCATATAACAGGCAGTTATTTGCCTGCTTTCCGTTGACAAATGCTTCCGTATTGTCGATGAGTTTCTGTTTTGCAAGCTCATAGCCGACCAGATCGTCTAATTTCACATGGGCAATATTTGTGATCGGCACGATCTCCACCTCTTCCTTTTCCCTGTGCTGAATGCGGAATGCCTTGTGAAGTCCGAGTTTACCAACGCCAAAATCTTTATAAAATGCCGTCACTGCATCTTTAAATCCGGACACATCTGTGGAAGCTTCCAGCTTTAACTTCAACTCATTGATGCGCTCCTTGATCCTCTTATTAAAAATCTTTCCGCTCCCTGTCATGCTCTGATAATCGGTGATGGCATCCATGCAGTCCATCTCAAAATAAGAGGCAAGTTTTCCAAAATCAAAATCAAACAGCGATTTGATGATCTCAAAGTCATGCAATACGATCTGATTGACAGAGCCCTCCACTTCGCCGCGGATCTCACAGGCTTTGCTGTAAGCATTCTCATTATTTACAAGAAGGAATGCCAGAAAACTGTGCCACAGATTTCCCACAAAGCCATGACTCACTGCCAGTTCCATTAACTGGTTCAAACTCTCATACAAAAGAGACTCCACATCCTCTTTATTATAATATTCATTTTCATAATTCTCCATGATCCAGGTCATGTTGTAAAATAAGTTACCATTTTCAAAATCTTTATATAAGATCAAATTCTTTGGACTTTTCATCAGTTTATTCATTCCCTTCTGCACTCACATAATTGCCAAGTATTTTCAATCGGATGGTCTCCTCTGTCAGCCCCCGCAGCGCATTCTGTACGGCTGCATCATTGAGGTTTCCCTCAATGTCAACAAAGAAGCGGTACTCCCACGCTTTTCCCTGCACCGGTCTGGACTCGATCTTGTTCATGTTGATTCCGTTGTAGATAAAATGGGACAGCTTATGGTACAGCGAACCGCTCTCATGCGGAACTTCAAAAGAGATACTGATCTTATTGGCTCTCGATTCAAAAATCTTCTTGTTCGCCACAATGATAAACTTTGTGTAATTGTTTTTATTGTTCTGGATCGCCTCATCGAGCACTTTCAGACCGTAAATGTCCGCCGTCAGGGTGCTTGCAATCGCTGCCTTGTTCTTTTTTCCGTCCTCTTTGATCTTCTGGGCGGACATCGCCGTATTTTTCAGACTGTGCTTTTCCCAGTCTCTGTGGCTCTCAAGGTATTTTGAACACTGCATCAGCGCCTGAGGGTGGGAATAAATGTCGGTGATATCGTCCATGTCTGCTTCCGGCAGACCCAAAAGTGCATGGTCGATACGGATGATCTGCTCGCCCACGATATAATTATTGTATTCCACCATAAGATCATAGTTCTCGGAAACGATTCCGGCGGATGAATTCTCAATTGGGAATACAGCGTAATCGGCCTCCCCGTTTTGGATGGCTTCCATCGCATCCCGCCACGTATCCACATGATAACTGTCTGCATTCTCCCCGAAATACTCATTCAGCGCAAGCTGGGAATACGCGCCTTCTGTTCCCTGAAATACGATTTTAGCATTTTTGTAATTCAGATGATCTACTTCTTTAAAATCGGGTTTTTCCGTCTGGCCATGTTCTGTCAGAAGCTGATACTGACGCTTCCGGCTCATGGACATGATCTGCTCGAACAGTTCACGGATACCATGTTTTAAAAATGGCGTAGTTCCTTTTCTGCTCAATGTTTCCAACTTGGAAACCTCACGCTGCTTGTCAAATACTTTCTTTCCTACAGCAATTTTATATTCAGCAACTTCCTCAGAAATTGCCATTCTGCGTTCATACAGATCTACGATCTGACTGTCGATCTGATCGATCTCATCTCTTAGTTCCAATAAATCTCTCATAATAAATCCAAGCCTTTCCATTTATTATTTATAATATATTACATTCACAGTTTGCTTGCAAGAGAACACTTGCGTCATGGTATACAGAAATGCTATACTTTTTATAGATAAAGATTATAAATCAAAGAGGTGATTTACTTATGAAAAAAATCTGGAAATGGCTGCTTTTTGTGTTGGTGATTCTTCTTGCTGCCGGGTGTGTTTTTCTCTACCGGTACATAAACCGCATTCGGTATAATGACGGTTATGTCAACGGCAACACTGCGGGAAATCTGTATAACGAAGGATATTTCTGTGAAAAAGATGGTATTGTCTACTTTGCCAACCCTGCCGACAACTACTGTCTGTACTCCATGAACCCGGACGGCACAAACATCAAAAAGTTAGAGGATCAGAGTGTCAGCTACATCAACGTGGATGACCACTACATTTATTACTGTAAACTTAAGGGAAAAAGCGCTGATTCGTTTTCCTTCCTCCCGGTCAATACCAACAGCTTATGCCGGCTGGACATTGACGGAAAAGGAAAACCTGAAATTTTAGATGATGATCCGTGTATGTATGCTTCCCTGGTTGGAAATTATCTGTACTATCTGCATTATGATACCACTGATGCAACCACGCTGTACAAAGTCAAAATTGATGGCAAGGAAAAAGAGCAGGTAGAAAAACAGTCCTACTTTACCGCAAGTACCGATGGACAATATATTTATTATAACGGACTGACAGACAATCATAATATCTATGAGATGGACACTTCCAATGACCACGCAAAAGTCATCTATGAGGGGAACTGCTGGATGCCGGTGAAAGACGGAAACAATCTTTATTTTATGGACTGTGAAAACGATTACCGCATTGCCAAAGTCGATCTGACAAATGGTGAAAAAACGCTGGTCACGGACTGCCGTGTCGACTGCTATAATGTCACAGGCGATAAAATCTTTTTTCAGAAAAATGATAAGACAAATCCGGCCATCTGTTGTATTAATACAGATGGAAGCAATTATCAGGAATTAAAAGAAGGCAACTACACTGCCATTAATGTAACTTCCACTTATGTCTATTTTAAAGATTTTACGACCAAAACCCCTTATTATACATCTGTTGCTGCCCCGGGCAATGTACAGATTTTCAATCCGTAAGCAGGCGTTGTTACAATGCAATTTTTTACAAAAAAAGAAACGTCAGGAAACTTCATTTTTTCCTGGCGTTTCTTTATCCCGCAAAACAAATATTTATGCAAAATCAAATAACGACAACTGATTGGACTCCGGCATATCGCCCAGCAGTCCAAGATCTGCCATAAGATCAATGGTAGATTTCGTCACCTTGGTTCGCTGGCGGAAATCATCTTTGGATAAGAATTTTCCGTCTTTTGCTGCCTCCGCAACCGCAATTGCAGCATTGTCACCCATACCTTCAATGGTATTTAACGCCGGCATAAGCTTTCCGTCGATGATCTGGAAACGGTCCGGCAATGCACGGTAAATATCAATTGGCGTGAAATCAAAGCCTCTCGCATACATCTCCTGCACAATTCGCATATCACGGTAGACATCCTGCTCTTTTTTGGAAAGAGAATCTTTTCTTCTCGTGTAATCTTTATAAAAATATTCCAGACGCTCTTTTCCCTGACACATGATCTCATAGTTGAAACCGGTCGCACGAATGGAAAAATATGCTGCATAATAGGCAAGCGGGTAAAAAACTTTGCAGTATGCGATACGCCATGCCATCATAACGTAGGCAGCCGCGTGCGCCTTTGGGAACATATACTTAATCTTTAAACACGAATCAATATACCATTCCGGTACATTATGTGCCCGCATCTCTTCCTTCCATTCTTCCTTTAATCCCTTACCTTTTCGAACAGACTCCATAATGGTAAAGGACTGCTCACTGTCAAGTCCCATACTGATCAGATAAATCATAATATCATCACGAGTACAGATTGCAGTAGAAATCGTTGCAATCCCCTGCTCAATTAAAGTCTGTGCATTTCCCAACCACACATCCGTACCATGCGAAAGTCCTGAAATTCGGATCAGATCCGAAAATTCGGTCGGTTTCGCATCAATAACCATCTGCATCGCAAAATCTGTTCCAAACTCCGGGATTCCTAAACATCCCAGGGGAATACCGTTGATGTCTTCCGGTTCTACTCCCAATGCAGAGGTATTCATAAACAGCGACATGACTGTCTGATCGTCCAAAGGGATCGTCTGTGGATCAAGTCCTGTCAAGTCCTGTAACATACGAATCATGGTCGGATCATCGTGTCCGAGAATGTCCAGTTTTAATAAGTTATGGTCGATGGAATGGTAATCAAAATGAGTCGTAACCGTTGCAGTCGTCATATCGTTTGCCGGATGCTGTACCGGAGTAAACGTATTAATCTCCTCGCCCACCGGAAGAACAACGATACCTCCCGGATGCTGTCCGGTCGTTCTCCGGACGCCGACACATCCCTGTACAATACGGTCAATCTCACAGTTTCTCTTGTGAATTCCGCGCTCTTCATAATAATTTTTGATATATCCAAATGCAGTCTTATCCGCAAGTGTACCAATCGTTCCGGCACGGAACGTCTGTCCGTAACCGAAAATAACCTCACAGTAAGCATGGGCTTTACTCTGATACTCACCGGAAAAGTTTAAGTCGATATCCGGCTCTTTATTTCCCTTGAATCCAAGGAAGGTCTCAAATGGAATATCAAATCCATCTTTTACCAGCTTTTTGCCACACACCGGACAAATCTTATCCGGCATATCACAACCACTTCTTCCGGAAAATGCCTTGACTTCCGGTGAATCAAAATCGCTGTATTTGCAATATTCGCAACGGTAATGCGCCTGCAATGGATTTACCTCCGTGATACCGGACATGGTCGCTGCAAAAGAGGAACCTACCGAACCACGGGAACCTACAAGGTAACCATCCTCGTTCGACTTCCATACAAGCTTCTGTGCGATAATATACATTACCGCATATCCATTGGAAATAATCGAATTTAATTCTCGGTCAAGCCGCTCCTTTACGATCGGAGGCAGTTCTTCACCATACATGCTGTGCGCCTTGTTATAGCAGATATCACGGAGCATCTGATCCGAATTCTCGATAAACGGCGGACACTTATCCGGTCTTACCGGTGCAATCTTCTCACACATATCCGCAATTTTGTTCGGATTTGTAATGACAACTTCTTCTGCTTTGGTACTTCCAAGATATTCGAATTCCTTTAACATTTCTTCGGTTGTTCGAAGATATAACGGTGCCTGCTCGTCAGCATCCTTAAATCCCTTTCCGGCCATAATAATACGGCGGTAGATTTCATCTTCCGGGTCAAGGAAATGCACATCGCAGGTAGCCACCACAAGCTTGTTAAATTCCTCCCCCAGTCTGCAGATCCTGCGGTTGATATCCTGCAGCTCTTCCATCGTATTCACCGGCTCCTTGTCACTGCGCAACATGAACTCATTGTTTCCAAGCGGCTGTATCTCCAGATAATCATAGAAATTTACAAGTCTTATGATCTCTTCCTGCGGTCTTCCGCCCACAATCGCACGGTATAATTCTCCAGCTTCACAGGCAGAGCCTAAAAGAAGTCCCTCTCTGTATTTGACAAATTCACTTTTTGGCACACGTGGTCTCTTATTATAATACGTGAGGTGTGAAAGTGAAACCAGACGATACAGATTGATACGTCCGATGTCATTTGTCGCCAGAATAATTGCATGGTAGGTCGGCATTTTCATGACCGTTTCCGGGGAGGTGGAAACCATATGGTTCACATCATCGAGATTTTCCATACCGCGTTCTTTTAACATCTCAATAAATTTCACAAAAATTTCTGCTGTACAGGCAGCATCGTCAACTGCACGATGATGGTTTTCCAGTGAGACATTCAATGCCTTTGCAACGGTATCGAGTTTAAAACGATTCAGGTTCGGCAGCAGAATTCTGGCAAGAGCCACTGTATCTATGATCGTAAACTCTCTCTCTATCCCCTGATCCTTGCAGTTTTTCTTAATAAAACTCATATCAAATTCCGCATTGTGGGCAACCATGATCGCACCATCGCAGAACTTCATAAATTCCGGCAGAATCTCCTCAATCTTCGGTGCATCAATGACCATATCATCCTTAATTGAGGTCAATTCCTCGATTCGGAATGGAATTGGCACTTCCGGGTTTACAAATGTCGAAAAGCGGTCTGTAATGACACCACCGACTACTTTCACTGCACCGATCTCAATAATCTTATTCTTATCCGGGCTGAAACCGGTCGTCTCCAAGTCGAACACCACAAAGGTTTCATCGAGGCTCTGTCCTTTCGAATCTGTGATAATATCCTTCAAGTCGTCCACCAGATACGCTTCCACACCGTAGATAACCTTAAAATCGTCATCCGGACTCAGTGCATGGTTTGCATCCGGGAATGCCTGTACATCGCCGTGGTCGGTGATCGCAATCGCCTTATGTCCCCATTTCATGGCACGCTTTACGATGTCTTTACACTCGGACACACCATCCATATCACTCATCTTTGTATGACAGTGCAATTCCACACGCTTCTCCGGACTGGTGTCCATACGGGTGGTCGTAAAGTCTGCAATCTTCTTAATTCCAACGATCGAACCGATTGTTAATTCACTGTCAAACTTATCGATTGTCGTGACACCTTTGATTTTTAAGAATGCCCCTTTTTTCAGATTGCCAAGAAGCTCATCCCTGTCTTCATTTCTTGTAAATATTTTCAGGACAATGGAATCCGTAAAATCTGTGACCGACATGATAATGATTGTCTTTTCGTTACGGATCTCCCTCGTCTCAACCGTCATGACCTGACAGCGGATGGTAACTTCACCCATCTCACCCACGATTTTCTCCAATGGGATGGTTTCTCCATCCTCAATATCACGACCGTAAATTACATCCGGATTATCGGATTTTTTACCTCCGCCAAAGCCACCACCATCATAACGTTTTTTAAACTCTTTCCGCGGTCCGTCGTATGGTTTTTTTGCAGTATTTCCTGCACCATTTGCAGATTTTGCATCGTTTTTTGCAGGTTTTACGGCGTTTCCACCACCTGTAGAACCACTGTCTCCAGATGTTGTAGTCTGACCGGAAGCTGCACTTTTTTCATTGGCATCTGAAGCAACTGCAACTGTCTCTCCGTCCTCATCCTTCAAATTGATATTTTTTAATATATTTTTGATTTCAAACTGAATCTGAAGATCACTGTTTTTCTTGTATTTGCTCTCCTTTGGCTCCTCAAAGTCGAGGTCAACAATCAGGTTCATGCCACAGCGCTCACACACGATTTTCTCTAAAAATTCCACAATTTCATGGGAGCGTGTCTGTGCAATGATCGTATTTTCCAGCACAAGATGCAGATGACTGTCATCCGTAAATTCCATTTTGGAGGCACGGAGCAGATTGTATTCCATCAGACTGTAGGCTTTTAACTCTTCTAAAATACTGTCCTTATACATATCCATCAGCGTGCGGGCGGTATACTGCTCGGAGAGCTGATACTTTTCGATAATACGGACATTCATCCGTTTTCCCTTAAATATCTGCTCCTCAATGGATTTTTCTAACTGCGTAATGTTATTTTTATGTATGAGATGACTGCCCAAAAGATAGACACGGATATGATCTCTCTCATGATTCATCCCTACCTTGGTAACTTCCATCTCAGATAAAATTTTCTTCATATCCCCGGACACATCCAGTGTCGGAAAGACATCAAAAAATAGTTTTGCCATAATTATTCATTCCAATGTAACAGTTCATAGCGGAGTGCCTCTAAAAGTTCTGACTCCGGCACTTTTTTGAATACTTCGCCATGTTTGATAATAAGTCCTTCTCCGATTCCCCCGGCGATTCCGATATCTGCCTCTTTTGCTTCTCCCGGGCCATTAACAACACATCCCATAACGGCAACTTTAATGTCAAGAGGAATGTCAGCAACCATATTTTCTACCTGATTGGCCAGCTGGATCAGATTGATCTGTGTTCGTCCACAGGTAGGACAGGATACTACTTCCACACCACCCTGACGGAGTCCAAGTGTTTTTAAAATTAATTTGGCAGATTTGATCTCCTCTAATGGATCTCCTGTCAGGGAAACCCGGATCGTGTCACCGATTCCCTGATGTAAGATCAATCCAAGTCCGATGGCTGACTTGATATTACCGCTGATGATCGTACCGGCTTCCGTGATCCCGACATGCAGCGGATGATCGGTTTGGCTTGTGATCAGTTCATGTGCTTTCACACACATCATAACATCCGAAGATTTAATACTGATGACAAGATTATCATATCCCATATCTTCAATCAGTTTTACTTTATCCAAAGCACTTTCTACCAGTCCCTCAGCCGTCACTCCATGGTATTTCTCCACCAGATTTTTTTCTAAGGAACCACTGTTTACCCCTACACGGATTGGAATGTTGCGCTCTTTTGCGACATCCACCACTGCCTTTACACGCTCCGCGCTTCCGATATTGCCAGGGTTGATGCGGATTTTGTCTGCTCCATTCTCCATTGCTGCAATTGCAAGACGATAGTCAAAATGAATGTCTGCAACGACCGGAATCTGCACCTGTTTTTTTATCTCCTTTAATGCCTTCGCTGCATCCATCGTAGGCACTGCACAGCGGATGATATCACATCCGGCAGCTGTAAGCTGATTGATCTGTGCGGCAGTTGCCTCCACATTCTCGGTTTTTGTATTGGTCATAGACTGGATCAAAATCGGGTTGCCGCCGCCAATGATGCGGTTGCCGATCTTCACTGTTTTTGTCATAGTTCTTCTCCCTTTCGTATAAATTCTTACTGGATAATTGCGAAACTTTTTCTAATCTATATAAACAACTTACGAATGTCGTTAAACATGATCAGTATCATGAGTGCAAACAATATCATGATACCGGCAAAATGTACCATGCCCTCTTTTTCCGGGTCAACTTTTTTGCCACGGATCGCCTCTACCAGCAAAAATACAAGTCTTCCACCGTCGAGTGCCGGGAGTGGCAGAAGGTTCATGACACCAAGGTTCGCAGAAAGCAGGATACTGATATACAGCATTTGCAGGAATGCATAGAAGTAGCCGTAGGAAACACTCTGCTCATAGCTGTCTCCGATTGCACTGACAATTCCTACTGGACCACTCATATCATTGACGGTAACGCCTCCGGTAAAGAGCATCTTTAAGCTTCCAAGTGTCGTATAGATCCAGTACTCCACCTCGTAAGCACTGTATTTTGCCAGCGTGAATACATTGTTTGTTGTCTTCTCTCTGGCTGCCATTCCAATAAATCCATATAAATATCTTCCGGTGGTCTCATCATATTTTGGAGTGAGTTCCGTTGTGTAACGTTCTCCATCCCGCTCATAAGTTACTTTCACCGGTTCTCCGGCATGGTACATGGAATATGCACTCACCTCACGGTAAAAATGAATATGTTTATTTCCCATTTTTACAATCGTATCACCTGCCTGAAGTCCCGCTTCCTCTGCGGCATAACCCTCACTCACATCTGAGAGTACCGGAAGATCATATCCGGTGCAGCAGACAAGAATAAAAGAGAAGATAAAGGCCATGATAAAATTAAAAATTGGTCCCGCAACTACAACGCTGATCCTTGCCCAGACAGATTTGTTGTTAAACGCTTTGTTATCCTGGCTTTCCGAATCCTCTCCCTCCATCATGCAGGCTCCTCCAAATGGAAGCAGTTTGATGGAGTATTTTGTCTCACCTTTCTGGATTCCGAAAAGTGTAGGTCCTAATCCAAGTGAAAATTCATTGACACGGATCCCGTTTACCTTTGCAAGTAAAAAATGTCCCAGTTCATGAAACAGGATAATAATGCTGAATATCAGTAATGCGATAATAATTTTCATGTAAAAAACCTTTCCTGATGTCTTGTTGCATTTTTAAATGCGTTTTATTTTGCACTCATCTTTTTTTCAATAAACTCATAAGCAGCTGCTTCTGTCCCCAAAATTTCATCCACATCCGGATGATCGATAAACTCTGCATTTTCCATACATGCCTCGATCAACTCTGTGATCTCCGGATAAGAAATCTTCCGGTCTAAAAACAGACTGACCGCTTTCTCATTGGCAGCATTGTACACAGTCGGAATATTTCCGCCCTTTTCCATTGCCTGATATGCAAGTGCAAGCCCGCGAAATGTATCGGTATCCGGCTTCTCGAAGGTAAGATCTGCAATTTCAAACAGATCCAGTCTCCTGCCCGAAAGATTCCGGCGCTCCGGATAATAAAGTGCATACTGGATTGGAAGTCTCATATCCGGCGTGCCAAGCTGTGCGATCACTGCTCCATCCTGATACTCTACAGCAGAATGAATGACACTCTGCGGATGTACTACAACCTGAATCTGATCTAAAGCCACATCAAAGAGCCATTTTGCTTCCATCACTTCCAGTCCTTTATTTACCAATGTGGAAGAATCAATCGTGATTTTTCTTCCCATGCTCCAGTTTGGATGTTTCAGGGCATCTTCCACCTGAATATTCTTAAGTTCATCTGCTTTTCTTCCACGGAACGGTCCACCAGAAGCTGTCAGTAAAATCCTGCTGATCTTATTATCTCCGGCACCCTGCAGCGACTGGAAAATCGCACTGTGTTCGCTGTCCACCGGAAGAATCGGCACCTTGTATTCCTTTGCAAGCGGAATAATAATATGTCCGGCAGTGACAAGTGTTTCCTTGTTTGCCAAAGCAATTTTCTTTCCTGCTTTAATTGCAGCAATCGTTGGTCTGATTCCAAGCATACCAACAATTGCGGTCACTAAAATCTCACTCTCCGGGATCACCGATACTTCAAGAAGTCCTTCCATGCCGGACACGATTTTTATGCCGAGGTCTTTTGTGTTTGTACGAAGTTCTTTCGCCTTTTTTTCATCCCATACACTGACAAGTGATGGCTTGAACTCTCTCATCTGCGCTTCTAACAAACTGATATTACTTCCGGCAGCCATTGCAACTACCTGAATATCCCCCTGCTCTCTTACAATATCGAGTGTCTGTGTACCGATAGAACCGGTAGAACCTAAAATTGCAATTTTTTTCATGTTTTATAATTTCCTTATCTTATAATTTAATAAAGTTCACTGCAAGGAAATAAATGATCGGTGCAGTAAAGATCACACTGTCAAAACGGTCTAAAATGCCACCGTGTCCCGGAATCAGTTTTCCGTAATCTTTGATCTCGTAATTCCGCTTGATGGCAGATGCAGTCAGATCCCCAACCATAGAGATCAACGCTCCAACCGCACTGATTCCTGCCATGATCCAGACATGTGTCTGATCGATCTGCATGGCATTTTTAAAGATCATACCATAAATAACCGTAAGAAGCGCTGCGCCTGCGACGCCGCCGACAGCGCCCTCCACTGATTTCTTAGGGCTTAATTTCGGTGACATTTTATGTTTTCCAATCAACATTCCTACACAGTATGCACAGGTGTCGCATCCCCAGGAACACAGAAAAACAAGCCATACAATGTAGGCACCTACCTCGATCATACGCGTCTGATACACATACGACAGCATCACAGCAACATAGAACACGCCAAAAAATGCTGCAAGTACCTGTTCCGTCTTATACTTCGGATATGTAAATACATATGCGAACATCATAAGAATCAAAACACCTAATACAAACACCATTGTATCCGGCAAAAATGCAAATTTCAGATTACAATAATACACGGTCGCTGCCAGATAACCAATGATTCCAACCGCCTCTTTTTCAATGTGAAAAATGCGATATAATTCAAACATACCAATATAGGAAATAATCAGTGTTGAGATCAGCAGAACATCTCCGCCTGTAATGATCAGAACCAGTGCTGCGATCACTAACACGATTCCACTTAATAATCTTGTCTTAAACATTATATTTCTCCATCCTCCTCTGAGAGTGCGCCAAACCTGCGGTCACGTTTATTATATGCTTCAACTGCCTTTTCTAATTCTTCTTTATGGAAGTCCGGCCATGGAACTTCCGTAAAATAAAATTCACTGTAAGCCAGCTGCCATAAGAGATAATTCGATAAGCGCTGTTCCCCACTGGTGCGGATCAACAGATCCGGATCCGGAATATCTTTCGTATCCAGATAAGCTTCAAAATGTGTCTCATCAATCTCGTTTTCCTGCAATTTGCCGTCACGGAGATCTGCATACATTTTCCGCATGCCCCGGAGCATCTCATCCCGGCTTCCATAATTGATCGCAATCTGCAGATTCAAACCATCATTGTGTGCAGATGCAGACTCCAATTCTTTGATCTGATTTTGAAACTTCTCACTGAGTTTTGTGGTATCTCCGATCACCCGGACACGCATATTATTCTTATCCGCAGTTTTAATACAGTTTTTCAGATAAGATTCCAGTAATTTCATCAATGCATTTACTTCGTTATCCGGCCGGTTCCAGTTCTCGGTAGAAAAAGCATATAAGGTCAGATATTTAATTCCCATATCATGGGCTGCCTGACAGACTGTCTCCACATTCTTAGCCCCGACCGTATGTCCGTAATTTCTTGGCATTCCTTTGCTTTTTGCCCATCTTCCATTTCCATCTAATATAATTGCTACATGTTGTGGAATCTTCATGCTAATTGTATATCCTTTCTGTTCCAGTCAAACGGCACAAAACCTTGTAATTTTTTTTGTTCCGCTGTCATTGCAAAATATTGTTCTTTTATTAGTTACGAAAATGAGGACACGATTTTCTCATGCCCCCACTCTTTCTTTTATTCTGTCAATTTATTTATACAGTTAAAATTTCTTTTGTTTTAACTTCTACTGCTTCATCGACAGCTGCAATATATTTATCTGTCATCTTCTGAGCATTTTCTTCCAATGCTTTGATTTCATCTTCTGAAACATCCTCTTTTGCAAGTTTCTTGAAGGAATCATTTGCATCACGACGAATATTACGAATGGCTACTTTTGCACTCTCACCTTTCTTCTTTACGTCTTTTGCAAGATCTTTACGTCTTTCCTCTGTCAGTTCTGGGAATAAAAGACGGATTGTCTTTCCATCATTGGTAGGATTGATTCCAAGATCAGATGTCATGATCACTTTCTCAATCTCTTTTACCATAGAAGCTTCCCATGGCTGAATCTGAATCATTCTAGGTTCCGGAACATTTACGTTTGCCACCTGCTGGATAGGTGTTGGTGTTCCGTAATAATCAACTCTCAATTTATCAAGAACATGTGGATTGGCACGTCCGGCACGGATACTTCCAAATTCCTCTGATAAATTGTTCATTGTTTTCTGCATTTTCTCATCGAACTGAACTAATCTCTCGTCCATATTAATCCTCCTTGTTTTGCGAAGCAAAATGCGACTGCCCATGCAGGAGCAGAGGATTTAGCCTCCTTGTTTTTGCGAAGCAAAAATCCGAACTCCGAGTGAGGAGAGGATTTAGCCTCCTAAACTGTTACCTTTGTGCCATTAAATTCTCCACTCATGGCCTTTACAATACTATTTTCTTCATTTAATCCGAACACATACATCGGCATCTTGTTTTCCATGCACATAATGGATGCTGTAAGATCTACTACAGCGAGCTTCTGGTCAATTACCTCCTGAATAGATACCTCATCATACTTCTTAGCAGCCGGATTCAGCTTCGGATCGCTGTCATAGACACCATCAATTGCCTTTGCAAGATAAATACCTTCTGCTTCCATCTCAATTGCGCGTAATACGATTCCCGTATCGGTAGAAAAATAAGGATGACCTGTTCCACCTGCAAAGAAAACAATCTTTCCCTCATTGAAACATTTATCTGCCTCATCTTTAGAGAAAAGCTTTGTCATACTTCCACATAAAAATGGTGTAAAAATCTCTGTATCCATTCCAACAGAACGGAAAATCTCAGATACATAGATACAGTTCATAATGGTTGCTAACATACCGATCTGATCCGCCTTAGGTCTGTCGATCGTCTCGGAAGTTCTTCCTCTCCAGAAATTACCACCACCGATCACAATACCAATCTGGATTCCTTTATCTGCAATCTGCTTTACCTGTTTTGCAACTTCTGTAACGGTTGGTTCATCAAAACCAGTGTGTTTTTCACCGGCTAATGCTTCTCCACTTAATTTCAAAAAAACTCGTTTCATTTATGCATCCATTTCCTTTCTGGATTATTCATTATTCTTGGAAGCAAAAAGGCTCTCAACATCAACATCTGAGTAGCACTGGGAGCAGAAACCTTCGATGACTGCACCATTGTTGATCTGTACGGAACGGGATTTGATGTTACCCATAACAACAGCGGATGTATCGACAACAACAGGTCCCTGAACATCAATATCTCCTTTGATTGCTCCTGCAATAACTGCAGATGAAGATGTTACATTACCAATGATCACAGAGCCAAGTCCGATCTTAACAGTACCTGTGCTTACGACTTCTCCCTCAATCTTAGCTGCATCAGCAAAAAATTCAGAAGAATTGCTGTTACCTGTTACTGTACCTGTTACAACAAGTTTTCCGTTACATCCAATGTCTCCCTGAACGTTTCCTCTGATGTCTAAAGATCCGTTGGATACGATATCTCCTTTGATGATCGTTCCCTCTGTAATTACAGATACCTCATCTGATACTGGTTTTGTTTCATTGACAACTGGTGTTATATTGTCTGCCATTTTTCTTTCCTCCTGAGTGTTTTTCACATGATTTTCCGGGATCACCGGCTGTTCGATTTTTGTTTCACCTGCTGGCTTTGGCTGCGGTGCGGACGGAACTGGCTGATTCTGCACTGAAGTCTGCTGTTTTGCAGTCTGTGAAGTCACCTGCTCTAAAAGACCGTCTAATTTGGAAAGTTCAGATTCAACATCAACTTCATTTTCCAAAGTGTTCACAACTAAATCTTCATTTGCTGCGCCATCTTCTAAATTGTCCTCACCCGGCATCAGTTCATTCACTGCCTGTGAAAAATCATCTTTAAAATCTTTAAAAAATCCCATAATCTTCCTCCATTTATATTTAGTTAGTCAATACTGTCTGCCTTCACATATTGAATAACTGATGTATCTTCATCAATCGGCAGGATCTCAGCGCCCATTTCATTCAATGCCTCGATCAATGGTGCTAAAGCCTCTACCGTTGCTGACTTATCCGATGCGTCATGTAACAAAACAACTGACGTTTTATATTTTACTACATCATCCATCACATTCGCAACTATTTCCTCGGATGAATATGCATTCGATGCTGCATCTCCCGCAGAAACGTTCCAGTCATAATAAATAACTCCCTGTTCATTCAGGTAATGGATAAAATCACTCATTGGTACGTTACTGATCTGGTTACTGCTTCCACCCGGGAAACGATAGTAAATACTGTTCACTCCTGTGACCTGATACAATTCATCACGTAAGCGTTCAAAATCTTCTTCAAATGCCTCATCTGACTGATAGATCTGGCTGTATTTGTTGGAATAAGAATGCATGCCGAGCGTATGTCCCTCATCTGCGATTCTCTGATACAGTGCCTGGGATTCTTCATCCTCTTTCCCGACCACAAAAAAAGTTGCCTTCACATCATATTGAGCCAATATGTCCAGAATCTCTCCGGTATGATCAGAAGGCCCGTCTTCGAAAGTCAGGTAAACCTTATGTATATCGCCATCCCCGGCAAGATTCTCTTCCTCTGAAATGCCGGTAGCCGGCGGTGTCACAGACTCATAGGTTTTTGGTGTCTCTGTTGCTTCAGTGACATCGGTATAAACAGACTCCCCGGCACTTTCCGGTTTCTGCGCATTTTCCTGCTGAACCTGTTCCTTCGAACTGACTGTCACAATATTATCCAGTTTATGCTGAATCTTTATTACCTGCACAAATAAAACAATGATCAGTATCATCGACAGGATGATCCATCCGGCAATCGTCATTATAATACCATTCCGAATCCGTCCGATTCTTTTTCTTCGTTTTCTTTGATTATTTATTGCCTCTGTATCTTTATCCTGCATGGAATAACCCCCAAGCTTATCATTTGTCTCCTATCTATTGTAACACATTTTTTGATTTTTCAAAGCAGAAAACAGCATATAATCGTATGATTTTTTCAAATTATTGCAATTATTGTCAGAATTTTCCTATTTTAAAAGGGGCAAGCCGTCAAAACAGCTCTGCCCCTCCGCATCCAATTACAAATCTGTTACTCTAATGTAAATTTAGTAACAATATCTCTCAGTTCATCTACACACTGATAACATTCTTTTACTTTATCTGTTGCGGATGATGTCTTCTCTACCATGCCGGAAGTTTTTTCTGCAATATCCGTAACGCCCACAGAGGATTCACCCACCGTATCGTTGATGCCGCTCAAAGCACTTGCGATCTGCTCGATCGCACCTGCAAGTTGCGCCATGGATGTCTTGATTCCCTCCATGCTGCTCTTAAATACATTCGCATCATCCTTGTACTGTTCGCTTACCTGTTCAAATTCCTTGTAATCAGCAGATACGCTCTTCTCAAGGAACTCTGTTGTCTCTTCCAGACATTCCGACATATTGCCGACTGCCTCGTTTACTTCTTTTACAATCGCACTGATATTGGCAATTGCCTGGGAAGTCTGGTCTGCAAGGCTTCCAATTTCAGTTGCAACTACAGCAAATCCTTTTCCTGCTTCTCCTGCTCTTGCCGCCTCGATGGATGCGTTCAAAGCCAGAAGACCTGTCTGGGAAGAAATCTCCATGATAGTTCCTGTCAGTTCATTGATCTTCTCAACTGCTTTGGAGCCTTCAATTGCTTTTTCAGCTTTCTCCTTGACAGAATTATAAATCTCCATTGTCTTATTGCTTGCGGTGACAGTCTTGGTACGAAGCTGTAAAGCACGATCCATAACAGTTTCTGAATTCTTTGCACCTTCCTCTGCCATGGTATTGATAGTTTCAGCTTCTCCCTTGATCTGGGACACATTCTCATTGATCGTAACAGTTGTCGCTGCTGTCTCCTGCATACCGGCAGCAAGCTGCTGGCTGGTTGCCGAGTTATCGGAACACATCTGGTTCACCGTATCCGTAACCTCATTTAACTCAGACACATTCTCATTGATCTTCTGTCCTGCATCCTGGATACTGGCAACCATATCACGCAGATTTTTGCGCATAATATGCATTTCAGCTGCCATAATCCCAATCTCATCTTTTCTGCTGTATAATCTTCTGCTGTTAGCATTATGAGTAAAGTCAAAATTAGCTGTTCTCGTAATAATATAAGTCAGCTGGTGAATTGGTTTTGTGATCATGTTTGTCAAAACCAATGCAGCCAGACAGCAGATGATCAGACAGACACCCATAGTAATCTGCATTAACCTTACCATATTGGTGATTGGTTCCATGATCTCACCTTTATCTGCAGACATCACAACAATCTTGTGGTCAGATGTCAGTGCATATGCAGCATATTTGACTGTTCCGTTAAAATTATAGGTTACAACCGCATCCTGTGGGATATTGCCTGATTGAAGCTGGCTCACAACGCCCTTTACAACCTCATTTTCCACAGATTTTCCAATTTTATCTGCAGTCGGATGATAAAGCATCGTGCCGTCAGAATCTACAAGATATCCATAGGCAGACGACACACCCTCCATGCGCATATCCTGCATGACAGCTGCACACTGGGTGGAAAAATCTACCTCTGCCGGAATCTTGTCCAATGTTTTTGCCGCTGATTCCGTAAGGCTCAAAATAAAATTCTCGTTGACATTGTTGACTGTCGCCGAAGCCCTTACATTTGCGATAGAAATACACGCCATAAGCGATAAAGACACCATCACAACCACCATTAACATGATCTTTGCTGTGATGGAGTGGATAAATGATACTTTTTCTTTTGCTTCCATGACTATAACACTCCTTCTTATTTTCTGGTCTGTGTAACAACAGTCCTACGTTTGTAATACTTATGTTAACTTTTCTATTAATACCATGATAAGATACTTTCCAATATTTAGCAAGGTTTTTTCAACAATATTTTACAGCCATTTTTATAAATTACCAACAAAAAATGCCCTGAAAACATAATCGTCCTCAGGGCATTTCAAAATCAGATTTTATTATGCGTTCATCTGTGCTGCAACTTCAGCTGCAAAGTCTTCCTGTTTCTTTTCGATTCCTTCACCAGTCTCGAAACGAACAAATCTCTTAACGCTTACAGGTGTACCAACTGCTTTGGAAACTTCGTCTAAATATTTAGCAACAGTCTGTTTTCCATCTTCAGCTTTTACATAAACCTGATCTACTAAGCAGATTTCTTTTAATTCTTTGCTTACACGTCCTTCGATCATACCATTGATCACTTTCTCCGGTTTCTGGGACTCTTTTGGATCGTTCATGATCTGAGCTAAGAGAATCTCTTTCTCATGTGCGATATATTCTTCGCTGATCTCATCTCTTGAAACATATTTTGGATTTAAAGCTGCAATCTGCATTGCAAGGTTTGTTAAAGCTTCTTTTACAGCATCGTTTACAACTGCTGTTTCAGCCGCAACGATAACACCGATTCTACCGCCACCGTGTACGTAAGATACAACACATCCGTTTGTAGCAACAACTTTCTCAAATCTACGGATTTTAAGGTTCTCACCGATCACTGCAACTTTCTCTACTAAAGCATCTTTTACAGTCTTAGATGGATCCTCATTCCATTTTTCTTCCATGAATGCATCCATATCAGCTGCATCAGACTCAACAGCCTGCTCTGCAACAGCTTTTACGAACTGCTGGAATGTCTCGTTTTTAGCAACAAAGTCTGTCTCAGAGTTAACTTCGACAACAGCTGCTGTCTTGTCATCTTTTACAACTACTGTACAAAGACCTTCTGCAGCAATTCTGCTTGCTTTCTTCTCAGCTTTTGCCTGTCCATTTTTTCTTAAGTACTCAACAGCCTCGTCCATATTTCCGTCTGTCTCGCCTAAAGCTTTTTTACAATCCATCATTCCTGCGCCTGTTAATTCACGCAGTTCTTTTACCATAGCTGCTGTAATAGCCATTTTCGTATCCTCCAATATGAATAAATGTTTTTAAAAAATATGCTGTCTGGTTAACCAGACAGCATATTGTAGGTCCTTCTTATGCTTCTGCTTCTTCCTCAACAGCAACTTCTTCAGCTACTTCTTCTAAAGCTTCTGCACCCTGATTTGCTTCAATAACAGCGTCTGCCATTTTAGAAACGATTAATTTTACGGCTCTGATAGCATCATCGTTACCAGGAATTACATAATCTAATTCTTCTGGATCGCAGTTTGTATCAGCAATACCGATTAATGTGATTCCTAATGTATGAGCTTCCTGAACACAGATTCTCTCTTTCTTAGGATCTACGATAAAGATAGCATCTGGGATTTTCTTCATTTCCTTGATACCACCAAGGTTTTTCTCTAATTTCTCCCATTCTTTCTTAAGAGCGATAACTTCTTTCTTAGGTAATACTTCGAAAGTACCATCAGCTGCCATTGTCTCAATCTCTTTTAATCTTGCGATACGGCTCTGGATAGTCTTGAAGTTTGTTAACATACCACCTAACCATCTCTCGTTTACATAGAACATTCCACAACGCTCTGCTTCAGATTTGATAGCATCCTGAGCCTGTTTCTTTGTTCCTACGAAAAGGATTGTACCACCTTCAGCAGCGATATCAGACATAGCTTTGTAAGCTTCATCTACTTTACCTACAGATTTCTGTAAGTCGATGATATAGATACCATTTCTCTCTGTGTAGATGTATGGAGCCATTTTAGGATTCCATCTTCTTGTCTGATGTCCGAAATGAACACCTGCTTCTAATAACTGTTTCATTGAAATAACACTCATTTTTTTACCTCCATGGTTTTGTTTTCTTCCATGTGTATCATTCTTGCAGACAACCAAATCTGGCACCGGTCTGTAAGTCAGCACATGTGATTTTTCCCGGAAGATTCTTTTCTTCCAAGTTGAGCCTTGTAGATTATAGCACAGGCTTTTCCTGTATGCAAGCATTTTTTTCTATTGAGGACCAAGTTTTAAAATCTGATAGATTTCCTCATAATCTAATCCATAAGGAATGGAGTAACTTCCCACACTGATGGAAGATGCAAAGCCCTTCTGTCCAAGGAACTTGCGGAATGCCTCCGCATCGTCCACAACTCCGTTTGCCTGAAGATTTTCACAGACAATTCTGCACACATCTCCTCTGTTTACAACCAATGTATACGGCGCTGCATTCACGGCTGTGTTGTTTTCCTCATTTGCCTCTGATGATACTTCTGTTGCCACTTCTGTATCTGTCATCTCTGATTCCGGATTCTCTGTTTCATCTGCAGTCACCGGTTCTTCTGTATTTGCAGCAGCCTCTGTCGTCTGTTCCTCAATTTGTGCAGCTTCCGTTTCAGGAACTGCTGTCACTTCCGTGCTCTCTGTTGTCTCAGTGTCCTGCAACGGTTCTTCATCCTCCGGCATAACCATTCCAAGCTGTTTTGCTCTTGCAATGATATCCGCATCTGACATTGTAGGTTTATGCAGTGCAAATGCAATCATCAGAAGAATCGTTGTGACAATAATTCCAATGCCAAGACCTCTTAAATAATATTTTAATTTCACAGATTTTCGTCCCCTTTATACAATTCGATCACTAAATTCACTTCGCCAAGGCCACGTCCCAATTGTTTTGCAATCTCGACTTTGCTCAGTCCCTGCTCATAAAGTTTTAAAATCATATCATTTGACATGCCCTGTGCATCCGCTGTTTCCGGTTTTTCCGTTTTCTGTTCAGGTTCCTGAATTTCTTGGAAACGATTCACCTGAACTTCAGGTTCCGGCTGCACATCTATCGTCTCTGTCATCGGTTGTACAACTGCATTCTGCTTCATTACAGGTTGTTGCACAACATGGGATTCTGCAACTGGTTTCCTGATTGAAGTGCCTGCTTTCGCGGACAGATTTTCTTGCAAATTTCGGATATCTGCAGCCAGACGCTGTAAATCTCCTGTCATAGATGTCATCTCGGTATGTTTGTCATTTAACATACTGTAAAGAAACATAATCTCATCATGTGTTTTCTTCATGGATTCCATAACCGTTTCAGAGTACTCATGAATCTGCATGATCTGTTCATTAGACTCTTTCTCCATGGCACGCTCTGCCTGTTCACCCGCTTCTTCGATTTTCTGTTCGATCACTTCATCCATCTGTGTACCGGCATTATTCACTTCACGTTCAATAATCTTTTTTAATTCATCTTCACTTAATTCTGCGATCTTATTCAACTCTGAAGAAGATAATTTTTCGCTGATGAAAAAACTTCCAATCATAAAAACACATCCAACCAGAAGTAAAATAATTTCAATCGTCGTCATGTTTCTGCTCCTTATACCTTGATATCAAATCCGGAAGTCTGTCCCTTCAAATAAACATTGTCAGCCTTTTGCTGCTTCTTGTCTTTTTTCTTCCGTTCTTCCTTTTCATAACGCCCATTTCCCTTTTCTTTGGCATCATAACGATAACCGGCATTCTCTTTTTCCCGGGCATGAACCACCTGATGGAGATTCTGCTCCACTTTTTTCATTTCCTGTGAAAAAATCGTCTGCTGTTCCACCACAGGTCTGTTGTCTTCATTCTGTTTTAAAGTACTCACGTCCTGCGTGCGTTGTATCATTCCGTTAAAATCAACTGGTCTGATGGACATAATGATCACCTCTACTCTCTGTCTATGAGAATTCCAAGATAATTTCCAAGCTTTTTGCGCATTTTCAAAAGAGCCTTCGTATGAAGCTGGGAAATTCTCGATTCCGATACTTCAAGAATGCTGCTGATCTCCTTTAATGTCAGATCTTCATAATAATATAAAAGAATTACCTTACGTTCCTTCTCTGTCAGGACTTCAAGGGATTCTTCCAGTTTCTGTTTCAGTTCTTCTTCCTCAACCTTATCTTCCGGCTGGATAAAATGGGAATTTCTCCGTGCATCCATGACCGGTTCCGCACCCTGCTCCAGATACTCGTTTAAGGAGACGATATTCGTGACTTTAAGCTGTGACTGCCATGTGGTAAGTTCGTCTTCTGAAAGTCCTAATTCCTGTGCGATCTCCTCGTCAGAAGCATTTTTTCCGGTACGCATTTCAACCTGTTTGATCGCCTCATCAATCTTTTTCTGTTTCTGTCTGACAGTTCTTGGAATCCAGTCCATTTTACGGATCTGATCTAATATCGTTCCACGAATCCGCAGACTCGCATATGTCTCAAACTTAACCTCTTTTCCGAGATCAAATTTATCGATCGCATCGATCAAACCAAAGATACCATAACTTACAAGATCATCATATTCCACATTATATCCGAGATACATGCTCAATCTTCCGGCAACAAGCTTGACAAGCGGCGAATATTCTATTATTAGTTTTTCTCTCAACTCCGGTGTCTTTTTTTTCTGATATTCTTCCCAGAGTTTCTCTCTATCTACCGTTTTCATATGAAGCCCCCAGGTTCAAGTTATTCACTCTTCTTCTCCCCGTCCGAGTCTGACTGTTCCTGTGTCTGTTCTTCTCCGGACTCTTCCTGGTTTTCTTCAGGTTCATCCATTTCTTTAAAGTTTTTATCAAGAACCAGTTTCACAATGCATCCTAATAAATAAAAAATAATTAAAACCGCAAGCAATGTCTTGATAAAAACATCCGTTTCCATATGCTGTACAATTCCAATGATGCATGTGACAAACCCTGCAAGCAGCATCACGACTGCCGGTATGCCTTTTGTTTTCATAATCTCTCCACTAAAAACGTTTTTCACGATTTTTTAAATAGTTTTAATTGGCTTTCCTACTGATTTTATCAGAAATTCTCCGGTGTCACAATGTAACTCGACCGTGCGTCCATAGTTTAATCCGGTGTCTTCGGCAACCAGCCGGATTCCTTTTTCTTTTAAAATCTTCTTTGCTGCTTCTGCATTTCTCGCACCGATATTTCCGACATCTGATAAACCACTGACCTCAAACATCTTCGCACCGCCAGCAATCTTGGCAACAAGCCTTGTCTTACTTGCCCCTGCAGCAATGACTTTTTTTAATAATTCTTCAATTCCTGTATCTGCGAATTTTGCCTTATTTGAATTGTTGCTCACTTTTGTGCTGTCCGGAAGCATATAATGAACCATGCCGCCAATCTTTGTAACCGGATCATAGAGCGTCAGTCCGATACAGGAACCAAGTCCAAGTGTTGTGAGTCCGTCAGGAGCCTTGCATACATTCAAATCCGCCATTCCAACCTTAATGATATTCCCCATACAAACTCCTTACAGTGACAACCCAAGTGCTGATAATATTTTGTAATAAGATTCCTGTTCCGGCATCAGAATAAAATAGCCTCTGATCGCTACATCTGCACAGATCTCTGTCTCGATCAATAATGCCCGGTCACCAACCAGACCAAACTCAATGGCCGGAACACTTAGAATAGCAGCCGCCATATCGACACAGATATACGGAACAGATGGTAAAATCGTTAAATTTGTCATGGAAGCCAGTGCTGAAAGGTAGGACGCTGTAATAATATTCCCCACCTCTTTCAATGCTGAAAGTTCCATTTCATCAAAAACTTCCATCTGCTCATGAACCACATTTTCCTTCATTAAAAGCTTATCCGCAAGATAATGTCCGGATTCTAAATCCAGCAGGAACATCATGCTTCCATCAATATCATGCGATACCTCAAGAAAAATACCGATCACCGTCTCTTCTTCCGGTCCGATCGCACTTCCTAATTTTCCTACGTCCATCAATTTTACATTTGGGACTTTCATGTCAATGCGGGTGCCGACCATATTTGCGATTGCGGTCGCTGCGTTACCGGAGCCGACATTCCCGATCTCCTTGAGCACGTCCACGTACATATCATTAACTTCATCCAACGTATACTTTGTCATTTATTTTCTCCATCTGTTTCTGCATAATAAACACAGTGAGACCTTGTAAGAAAGGTCTCACTTTATGGAATTACGCATTTTCTTTTTCTTCTACAATCGAACTGATCTCAAATAAAGATATCAGTTCGTCCCCATGTTTGCCAACACCATTGATAAACATGGCTTTTCCGTCCTTGCTTCCGCTTGTCTTATCAATCTCATCGGTGCATAAAGTAACAACCTCTTTTACTTCATCTACAATGATTCCGATCGTTCCTTTTTCCTCAAGCTTTAAAATAATGATCCTGCTGGCATTTGTGATGACATCATCATCCAGATTCATTTTTTTACGCACACTCATAACAGGCACGATCTCCCCACGAAGATTGATGACCCCTTTAAAGTATGTCTGAATCTTTGGAACACGTGTGATTTTCTGCATACGCACAATATTGTCAATATAGCTGATATCAATTCCGTACTGTTCGCTGCCGATTTTTACAACAATATACTGTTTTGCATCATTTTCAGCGATATCTATATTTTTCTCCATATTCGTCTCCTCCATTACATCAATGTATTAACGTCAAGGATTAATGCAACTTCACCATCGCCAAGAATGGTTGCGCCACTGATAATCTTATTGTTGTTGATATACTTTCCAAGAGATTTGATAACGATCTCCTGCTGTCCGATCAGATTATCTACAACAAGACCTGCGAGGCTGTCGCCTTTCTTAACGATAACAACCGTAAGATTCTCCGGTTCTTCCTGTTTTTCTTCCATATCCAGTACCTGATCAAGACGGATCAGTGGGATAACGGCACCACGGAGATGGATCACCTCCTGAGCCTGAACATATTTGATCTCATTTACCGGGATACTTTCAATATTTGAAATGGATCCAAGTGCGATCGCATATTTTTCATCACGGATCTCAACCATTAATGCCTGGATGATTGCAAGTGTCAGCGGCAGACGGACAATGAAAGTTGTTCCTTCTCCAAGCTGTGTGCGGACTTCAACGTCACCACCAAGTGCTTCGATGTTAGATTTTACAACATCAAGACCAACACCACGTCCGGAGATGTCAGTAATCTTCTTTGCCATAGAGAAACTTGGAAGGAATAAGATATTGATGATCTCTTTCTGGCTCATATTCTCCGCCTGTTCTGCTGTAATGACACCGCGTTCAACAGCTTTGTCCCTTACCGCTGCAACATCAATACCATTACCATCATCTCCCACTTCAATGATAACGTTATTGCCTTCCTGAAAAGCTTTTAGGAAGATAGAACCAACTTCCGGTTTTCCTCTCTCTACACGGGTTGCATTGTCTTCC
>OGFG01000908.1_pt1 | contig 32796 bp, 29 predicted proteins | sample 1570761 | NCBI WGS metagenome assembly OGFG01 (sample SAMEA2581938, study PRJEB24529) | metagenome | biome: Human gut stool | place: China | collected 2011
GATGTTTAACATTCTGTTGGCATTCATTGCCTGTAAATTGTGCTGTACTACCATATTAAATTACCTCCGTGTTGTTATTGTGCAGGAATCCGTTCCTGCACATTTTTGAATTTATAATAAAAACAGAGAGCCTAGGATTTCTCTGCTTTATTACCGTCTTAACTGCGGTCCCTTGCAGCCGTGCCATCCTGCCTGCTTTTCTTTTCCTGCATCAGAATATCCACAATCTCCTTCTGTGCCTTCTGTGAGAGCTTAGGCTCCGCAAAATATGGAGACTTTTCTCTCCTCTGCTGGGCCGTATTTCTTACGATGTTGACATCCTTCGGTGCATCAATCAGCAGATGAATATTGTTTGCCGAGCCTCCGGAGAATACTACCCTTATGTTCTCACCGACATCTATGAAATCGCCGGGACGAAGTGTTAATTTCAGCATACTACCTCCAAATATTAATGAAAAACCCTGTATTTCAGCGTTTTTCGAGTATGAAACTCAGAATATCCTAACTTTTATTTTTACTGATTCAGATATTCTTTTTCATACCAACCTCCTTGTTTTTCAGCTGTGTATGTGCAACAGTTTGTATAAAATGTTGCATTTTCTTATGCAGCATTGAATTTCAAAACATGCCTTGCAGAGTTGATTGTAGCAAAACACAAAAAAGACAGCTTATCTACCCCGAATACTATTCGGAATAAAAAGCTGTCTTTTATTATAATATTACTGTTCTGTTTTCGCTTAATGCTTACTCAGCATCCTCTTTCTTCTCCTCAGCCTTATCCTCAACTATCTGAATATGAACCTCACGGAGCTGCTTGTCTGTAACTGTTGCAGGAGCACCCATCATAACGTCCTGTGCATTCTTGTTCATCGGGAACGGAATAATCTCGCGTATGCTCTCCTCACCTGCGATGAGCATTACCATACGATCAACACCTGGTGCGATACCTGCATGTGGCGGTGCGCCATAGCAGAATGCATTGTACATTGCAGGGAACTTAGCTTTAACATCATCCTCGCCAAGACCTACAAGCTTGAATGCCTTAATCATAATCTCAGGGTCGTGGTTACGGACTGCGCCCGATGACAGCTCAACGCCGTTACATACGAGGTCATACTGGTATGCTAAAATGTCAAGCGGATTCATTGTATCAAGAGCCTCCGCTCCGCCCTGCGGCATTGAGAACGGATTATGGCAGAACTCAAGCTCTCCCGACTCCTCGCCAATCTCATACATAGGGAAGTCTACTATCCAGCAGAACTCATAGCATTCCTTCTTCATATATCCGTCAAAGCTGTTTCCGATAGTCTTTCTGATAACTCCTGCAGTCTTCTGTGCTGTCTTTAAATCACCCGCTGCGAGTGCAACGAAGTCACCGTTCTTAAGACCGAGTGCCTTTACAACAGCGTCCTTGTGCTCCTGAACGAACTTAGCTATACCTCCGACAAGCTCACCGTTCTCATCAAGCCTGAAATAGTAAGCCTTCTGTCCGCTTACAACCTCAATATCAGCGCAGAGCTTGTCAATCTGCTTTCTTGTACCTGTGAAATTCTCTGCAACCACAGCCTTAACCTTATTCCCCGCAAACGGACCGAAGCCGCAGTCTGCAAGAACATCTGTAGCGTCCTGCACAATAAGGCTGATACGAAGGTCAGGCTTATCCGAGCCGTACTTGTCCATAGCCTCAAGATAAGGTATTCTCTTGAATGGCGGCTTGGAAGCCTCATTGTAGATTCCGTATCTTGCGAAGATAGGAGGAAGAACATCCTCAAGTATCTCAAATACATCCTCCTGATTTGCAAATGCCATCTCCATATCAAGCTGATAAAACTCTCCCGGTGAACGGTCTGCTCTTGCATCCTCATCTCTGAAGCAAGGTGCAATCTGGAAATATCTGTCAAAGCCCGATGCCATAAGAAGCTGCTTGAACTGCTGTGGTGCCTGTGGAAGTGCATAGAACTTGCCCGGATGATTTCTTGCCGGAACAAGATAATCTCTTGCACCCTCAGGTGATGAACATGTAAGGATAGGAGTTGTAATCTCCATGAAATCATGTCCTATCATCGCAGCACGAAGGTCTGCAACAATCCTGCTTCTCAAAATGATTCTTGACTTGACATCCGGATTACGAAGGTCAAGGTATCTGTACTTGAGTCTTACGTTCTCATCCGCATCCTTTGAGTGGTTAATCTGGAACGGAAGCTCATTGTACTGACACTTTCCGAGAACCGTAATCTTAGAAGGAACAACCTCAATGTCTCCCGTAGGAATCTTGCTGTTCTTAGAGCTTCTCTCTCTGACTGTTCCCACTATCTCTATAGTTGATTCGTAGTTAATTCCGGATAACTGCTCCATCTGTTCTTCTGTCTCAGCGACAATCTGTGTCGTGCCGTAGAAATCTCTTAAAATAAGGAAGCCAAGGTTCTTGCTTACCTTACGGAGATTCTCGTACCAGCCGACAAGCTTAACTTCTTCGCCGACATTCTCTAGTCTTAACTGACCACAATTATGTGTACGTCCCTGCATATTCTTTTCCTCTTTGCTATAATTTTCATGGCAAAACCATTTCACACGCAAAAGCCTTGTCCGCAGGTATTTTCGCGATGCATGATTTTGTCTGGTATCTTTCGCTATTATAGCATTACCGTGAAACGCCGTCAACCACCATGCTTTCACTATCTGAGTTGTCTGAGGGTTCCAAATTGGAATCTGCTTTTTCGGCATATTCCTGTTCCAATTCATCCGCCAGATATACGTCACTCATGCAGTGCATATCGGATACACCGTCACAAACCAGCTTATACACCTCGGAGTGATAAAAGAATCCCAATGCTTCATCCAACGAAATTCCCTGCCGCTTTGCAAAGCACTCAATGACACGGCTGTATTTTTTCTGAAGCAAAATCGGATTTGCCATCATAGCGCCTCACTCCCTTCAAAATGTAATAACGACAATGCCTTCTCTGTACGGAAACAAATTTGCAGGTTCGGCTTTTCATAACGCAGACGGTTAATGGCTTCTGTCTTGTCAATCAATCCGTCAAAAAACAATTCCACGGTATTAAATACTTTATCATTGGCAACACCACCCACAACAAGGTCATAATCAGTCGAATCCTTCCCAGTGCGACAGTCCAAAATAAAATCCAGCCATTCCTCGGAATATGAGTTAAATTTGAGAGTTTTCAACTCAGTTTCCCTGCTCTCATCATACATATATTTTGAAATTATTCCGTCTTTGCCTCTGCGCTTAAACTTACCACACCACTTTGCAGCCTGATCATACAGAGGCGTAACATAAAAACCACGTCCAAAGTCTACATTAGGGCGTGAATGAACCAAATCCGGCTTTGCAATCTCCAAAAATGAGCCATGATAAAGAATCATACCTCCACACCCCTTTCCCGCATCACGTCAAGGAGGTCGTCTACGATGTATTCCCGGCTTTGTGTATGCAGCACTTCATACTCCGGCACAATGTAACCATTTAAAATGTCGCTTTTTTCAGCAAACGCCTGATAAACACGCTCTGCATCCACCCCCAGCTTTGCCGCAACATTTTCAATGCAAAATACAGCAAATTCCAGCTCACCTGAATTTTTGATTTTTTCATCCGGCATCATACGCAATTCCCCCTTTACTTTATTTTAACCAATGTTACTTTTACTATCATAACACATAAATATGTACTGCACAATCAGGATTACATTTTGAGAACCCATATAATAATGCTCATGTGCTATAAAGTAACACACATATTTACAGACAGCAGCCCTCTATTCTGAAATTTTGTTGCATTAGTGTAGTTTTTGAGCGAATGTTATTTGTGGTTGACAGATTTCCAACCATTATTGGTAGAATGACAGGCTATGATTTTGTTATAATCAAGACACAATAAAAAACAAAGAATTTGGTATTTTGATTGAGCCGCAATTTTTAGATTATATTTCGGTTTAGGAAAATCTGCGATTGCTTTCACAACTGGTTAATCGTAAACAGGACACACGAATCGAAGAACTGTTGAAAAAGACAGAACTTTATAGCAGCCGTAAGAAGAAAGTCAAGGAATTTTCTTTTGGTATGAAGCAGCGGCTCGGTCTATGCCAATGCTTACTTACACAAGTCGGTTTCCTTATTTTAGATGAGCCCTTTGTCGGTCTTGATCCAATCGGTAAGGAGATTTTCAAACAGACTATTATGGATATAGCGCATAAACAGAATGTACCCGTATTGTTTTCAAGCCATGATTTAGATGATATAGATGAAATTTGTGACAGATTGGTTATGATTTCAAAAGGCAACAAGCAGTTAGACCAGCCACTTGAGCATAAGAAGACTTATACCGTAAAGATTGAAAGCACAATTTCTGATGATATAAAACAGTCACTTCTGGAAAAATGTGGAAATTTACATTTCTTTGAGGATAAGATAATATTTCAGGACGAAACTCTTATTGTAGAAATTCAGAAGATATTGTTACAAAAGGGTCATTATATATGTGGCTTCTCTGTCCAGAAAAATAACCTCAAAAGCCTGTTTGGATTTGTATGGGAATTTTATTTACCCACATTGGTATTCGTAGGATTGAAAAAATGGATTTATAAAAAGAGCAACAAACCCAGCCGAGCCCGTCCTTATCTCACCCCGATGAAGGAAAAGCTTGCGGAGTATCCGGCTGACTGACTGTGGTTGTGGGCGGCATAACGGCACTTATCGGGGCTATAATATTATTAATCAAATGTATATAATTTTAGGGAACTTTTCTTATAAAATATCTTATAAAAGTTCCCTAAAGGAGTGCATCTATGAATAATTTTAACGAAATTCAGTCTTTACTTCAGGAAAAAGCTGCCTTACCGCAACACCCCATCTTTTATCACCAGCACCCTATCCGCAAAATCTGCCATCTGCCTGTCATGTGTCACCATCACGATGGTCTGTCCGAACATATCGGACGCATTGCGAAGAAGCGCTGCGACCTCGGATGAGGTCTCGGCATCGAGATTTCCTGTCGGTTCATCGGCAAGAATCACGGCAGGCTTGTTGACAAGCGCCCTCGCAAGCGACACTCTCTGCTTCTCACCGCCGGACATCTCGAACGGAAATTTGTCACGGCAGTGTTCTATCCCAAGCTTTTCCATTATATCCATCACTTCTTCCCTGTCCTCATGCCTCTTATCAAGATGCACAGGAAAAATTATATTTTCATACGCCGTATACTCAGGAAAAAGATTGTAATCCTGATACACAAAACCTATATTTCTTCTGCGAAACTGCGAAAGCTGCCTGTCTGAGAGCCTTGTGCTGCCGCCATATATATCAATGTCTCCGATTTTTACGGTTCCCTCATCCGGCATATCGAGAGTTCCAAGTATCCTAAGCAGTGTCGATTTTCCGGAACCGCTCTTTCCTATTATTGCAGCGAACTCGCCCCTCTCAAACTGTACACTGCAATTTTTCAGTGCCCTTACCGGAACCTTTCCGTCATAAGTTCTTGATATATTCACTGCCTGTAAAACTATATCCTTATTCATGGTCTATACCTGTCCTTTCATTCTCTTTAACTCATTCTTTGTCACTAATGCACTCACTGCAACGAATAAAGCCACAACGACAATTATAAAAAGAAGATACCACTCAAATTGAAGGTCAAGAAGCTTAACCGGTATCAGCTTTAACGATTCCTTTAGCTTCGGCTCATACTCAAACCATCTGTTAAGCCTTTTTGACTGATATGCCGCATAGACATATTTTTCATTTCGGCTGTATATATCTATCTCATTTTTTACATATATAAATCCATACACTGCCGTGACAACCGGTATTGAAATAAGAAGTGCCGCTCCCTCCTTCAATGCGCCTGCCACAGCCTGTCTTATAATAAAGCTGTTATCGGCGCCTGCCTGCTTAAGCCTCAATCTTGAAGCTGACAGCCCCGCTGCCTCATCCTTTAGGATTCCGATTCGTATGACAGCATACATAAAGAACACTGCAATGACAAAACCGCCATACATGAACAGCTTGTGCATAAGATTATTGTATTGCTGCTTGACTGTGTTATATTCTGCTTTGTACTTTCCGCCGCTCCTTACGGCAATTATTGAAAGCTGCTGTGCAATAAATTCCGCATCACGGTAATTGTCAAAGAAAATCTCCGCCTGTGTATAGCGAAATTCCTTTCCGTCAGCCTCTGCCACCTTCATGCCGAGCAAATCAGAGCTGATTATATCGCACCTGCCGTTTCCCTGGTCAATGAACTTAAATTCCTGCTCGTACGGCACAACAGCCGCCACCTCCACCTGTATATCACCTGACTTTGTCTCTATATTCACAATCGTCCCCGGCACGATTGACGCATCATTGCTTATATCTCCGGCAACAATCACCTGCTCGCCGCTGCAGAATTTCTCATAATCCGCACCGTCCCATTCTATATTTGCGGAAAAATCCTTCCAGATGCGCGCCGTGTTATTATAATATGCCTCGCAGAACATCTGACCATATATGTCATCGTAGTCATACTTTCCATTTTCGGTAAACAGCTCCACGCTCTCTCTGTATTTTTCACCGGCTTCCATGCCCTCCCATGACAGCTTGTGTACTGATTCTTCGGATACATAATCAACCCTCTCTATGCCATCGACCAGCCCGATGCTCTTTAATGCTATGTCCGTAAATCCATTATCCGTCACCTTGAATACAGCATCATTACTGCTTACACTATTGTTCTCTTCATACTGAATCTTATATCTGTACTCATTTGGCATCTCAATCACGAAATCCTTGCACACACTTTTAACTCTTCCGTAATAGTAGACATCATTGAAGGTTTTTGTGATATTGTAAAAAACCATGCTGCACACAGCTATTCCCATCACTCTTAAAAGAGCTGTCCTTACCGGATGAAGTTCATTTATTCTTTTGGCTGTATATGATGGGGTTATAAGGCTGCGCCTGCCGGACTTAGACGCTTTATTACCGGTTACAGCTTCCCTTAGCGCGCTTGTTTTTGACACACCCGCTCTTGATATGCGCACTCTCAGCCTGTCAGCTCTTTTTACACTAATCTTTTCTTCACCGTCAGCAATCCGTCTGTGCATCAGCGGTCCCTGTGATATCAGAAGTGATACAAGCATAGTCGCAAATACCGCTCCGATAATCCTTAAAAATACCATCATGTCAAAAGTGAAGAAATATCCTATATTCTCCTTTATGCTTATCATAAGCTCCGCAACCGCACAGATTATATATGCAGCAGCAATCCCCACTGCCGCAGCCGGAATTATAGTAAGCACACTCTCCTGCATCGAAAAAGCTCTTATCTGCCCCTTAGCTGCACCTATGCATCTCATGCGGTAATAACAATTTTTTCTTCTCTTGTTCTGCTGAATTATCGTATATGCCATCGCACAGCAGCCAATTATCATGACAGATACAACCACCCATATATTGGTTATCTCACTGTCCCACAGAACCGCCTCATACACATTGGAATTATAGTGAATTGTGTCATCACTCGTCAGCAGCGCATTGGTAAATCCGGTATCAGCAGCCATATATTCATTTTTTAGCCCATAAAATCCAAGATGAAGCTTCTGTGCATCCAGACTGTCAAAATCCATGCCGGACATAACCAATGACGGCATGCCTTCACCTGTGTTCCACATATCAAAATAGTTGTAAAGTATTCCGGTAATCACGTAACTCTCAGTGTGGTAAACCTGTTCTATCTTTTCTTTTCTAAGCTGGCTGTGACTGTAATATTTTCCATAATTTATCTCTATTTTCTGTCCGAGCTCATATGATAATCCAAGCTTTTCAAGTGCGCCGAGCGTGAGTGCTATCTCGCCTGTGTTCTTTGGCAGCCGCCCATCAAATACCCCGACACGCCCTATATCGGATATATTATCTGGGAGCGTTCCGACAAAAAGCCCGGTATCATTTTCATATGCGTCCCCGGTACTCTCATAATACACATGCACTCCGCCAAGAATCTCTCCAAGCTTCTCAACATAAGGATGCAAGTCCTGTGGTGTCTCATAAAAGATTTCCTTTTCAAGCAGCCAGCTCCCACACAATCTTATATTTCGCTGATTTTCATACTCCTCCATCTGACTGTGATACAGCAAAAAGGCGGCAAGAAAAAAACTTACAAGAAACACAATAGCCGATACTCTTATAAGCTCCTTCCTCCGCCGCCGTCTGCCAACTCTGATTAAGTCCATATCCCATGCTCCTCTCATATATTTTTTGCAATTACCATCCATCTGTATAATCAGAGCATACACCTCTTTTCTTACAGGACTCTTACAGATTAACATATTTTTACTTTTTCTTTTATATTATACCTTGGAAGACAGATACTTATCGTACATCCTTTTGCCTTCTCATTATCATGTACCACAATATCGCCTCCGTGTGCTTTTATCACCATATATGCGAGGTTAAGACCGATTCCTGTGCTGTCCTTTCGCGAATTTACGCCAATGTAATAGCGGTCAAACATTCTTGATACATCATTTTTATTAATTCCCGGTCCCTCATCCACTATATCAAGCCTAAGTTTTTCACTCTCACAAGACTCACGCATCACAATCTTGCCGTAAACCAGACCATTTTCTACAATATTTTTTATTGCCTGATAAAGCCACTCCTCATCAGCAGTTATCATACATGATTCTATATTTTCCATGATAAGGCCATCATTCTCAAGCTCTAATCTGTCCAGCAGTGAAGCTATATCAAGCTTACGCTTGTTAAAATGCAGTTTTCCTACCCTGATACGTGCAGAATTTAAAAGCAGCATGAGAAGCTCTTTCATATGCTCTATATTCTCAATGCACTTTTCCTTAAGTCTCTCATCATGCTGCCTGTCCTTCCCATCAAGCAGCTCTAAATTAACCATAACAGCGGCAAGCGGAGTCTTAAGCTGATGTGCGACATTTTCCATAAAAACCTGAATCTCCTGCTCTCTGTCCTTATAATATTCCTCCTTGGCTTTTATCTCCCGCCGTAGTCTTCCTATCGCATGTCCATTTTCAATGCCTGCCATCCTTTGCCTTTTTACGCCAAGTACAGCCTGACATACTATTCCACATACTAATATCCCGGTAAAAAGCGCAAAAAGACATACCACTGAATATATATCATTTACTCTGTTCCATAAGCTGAAGGCTCCTGACGTGTAGCCGAGATTTATCGCCGCATCCATTCCATACTCTGCTCTGTCCTTGCCATCGAACATCCCTCTTAGAAGCTCCTGTGCCACAGCCGCATCCTGTTCATACACAATTCCCACCATATTCTGCAGCTGGCGTGTAAAAAAATTCACCATAAAAAGCATGCCGTAAAGAGTTAACGCTCCCATACAGCATGCCAATATTATTATGATAGTACCATTTAAATTCAATTTATGTGCAGCCGCTCTTCCATCCTCAGGCATCAGACCTCCACTTCCGGCATCGCCTATATGCTGCTTTCCGATTCCTGAATGCTCCTCACCTTCATTCCATGCTGAATATAGCTTCTGTGCTCTCATGTCTGTTTACCCTCCCCGCATTGTGAATATTTAAGCATCTGTAAAGCTTAATAGCCTGACTTAATATTATACAATTATCTAATTGCACGCATTCCATCTGTAGCCGATTCCTCTTACGGTATCAATGTAATCTCTGCCATTCCACTTTCCAAGCTTTTTCCTAAGACGGCTGACCGCCACCGACAGCGTATTGTCATCCACGAAATCACCGTCAATATCCCACATAAGCTCAAGCAGCCCTTCCCTCGGTATGAGTATACCGGGATTTTCCATAAAGCAGCCAAGAAGCTTCAGCTCATTTCTTCTAAGCTCTAACTCCTTACCAGCCTTAAATACATGTCCTGTCTCCCTGTCATATGTCAAATCTCCCACCTTGTACACGACGCCGCACTTACGGCAGCGGTTAAGATGTGCGCCGACTCTCGCCATAAGCTCTCTCACACGAAAGGGCTTCCCAATATAATCGTTGCCACCGAGCGAAAGCCCTTTTACAACACTGTCCTCATCGTCAAGTGCCGTCAAAAATATTATCGGAGCTTCACTTCTTAACTCCTCTCGTATGTATGTACACAAATCAAATCCACTGCCATCCGGTAACATTACATCAAGAAGATACAGCTTAGCTCCTCCATCCGCCATATACCGCTTCGCCTGTGCGGCGTTCTCACAGGCAGCCACCATGTATCCTTCCCTGCAAAGAAGCTCGCAAAGTCCATCTCTTATATCCTTCTCATCTTCGACAACAAGTATCCTGCCATTATTCATATTGTTCCCCACCTGCAAATTTTTTCATTAAATTTAACCATTGTCTGTAGTTTTTATAGCACACAGCCATTATTTCATGTAATAATACACTGACAAAAATACCGGCACCTTGTCAGTTATTATATTCCGGATTATAACATATGCTTTGTCTTATTTCCATCACTGTAAAATCGGGCTTTTAAAACTCTTCTAAATCTCAGCTTCACTGCCACTTGGACATTTAATTTCCTGCTTGCCAAAACGTAAGCCGCCCCTTGCAGCCGTTTACATACCTGTGATAGAATGTAGGTAAGTCAAGACTAACTTCATCTGATATCCCATATAATCATGTAAAAGGAGGAATCACAATATGCTGCTAAAATCATTAATCGAAGGCTTGATACTCGGTATCTTATTAATTGGAATCTGTGCATTCGGTATTCGAAACGGTGCTGTCGGCATGGTGCATCTATATCATCAGGATGTCAAAGACCGCTGTGTCGAGCAAGGACTTACAACCCATGAAAAAATCAATAAAAACGGTAAGCTTTTCAAAATAATCTGCGTTACCGGATACATAATATACATCCTTGTATGCGTCTACGCCATAAACGGTGCCAAAGACTTCCTGTCCGGCTTCTGGCAGATGTTTGTCATCCTGTCCGTAATGAATCTCATTGACCGGCTTCTAGTTGATAACTTGTGGGTAGGTCACACAAGCGCATGGACCATTCCGGGAACCGAAGAATTCAAGCCCTACATCACCCATAAAGATAAAATCAAAAAATGGCTTATGGGAACCATAGGTATGGCTGTTATTTCAGCCGCATTATCCGGCATTGCATCGTTTATAAGATTTTGGTGTTAAAACATGCTATACACAATTAAATTTACAGAGCATGTTTAACATACGAATCCCAATAATATAATTATCAGTCACAATTCTAATTTATAAGAATTCATTTTGCCCCTCCAAATTTATATTTGGTAACTCTTTATATTTTTATCAGCATATGAGTATACTCTATTCCAAAATGATTCATAGTCATTATTTAAGGCAAGTTTAAAATAACAAATATCTGCATTTTCTTGAGAATAATCACTTTCATAAGCAATTAGTATGTCCGCTTCTTTAATCAATCCCATATCAGTTAAGGCATCAATAACATTCCTATATGATTTAAAATCTAAACCATTCATATATAATTCAGTGTCATAATCAATAACGGTTATGATATTTCTAATCCAAGATGGAAATTTGTCTATCTTTTCTCGTACTTCTGTATGCTCATAAATATCTGCCATTGCTTGAACAAAATCTTCACCATTCGTAATCTCTTCTAAAGCTTTATCTATAAAATTCATCTATATTCTCCCATTTTAGTAAAATACTGAATTGTCATTTATCCTAAAAGTTCTAAGCATTTAGAAATCATTTCTATTCCTCGTTATGTGATTTTTTCAAAAGATGATGATATATTTTCATATTCTCATCTGTTTGTTCTTTGCTTCGCATACAATAAGTATCTAAATTAGTTGTATCTACACTTAAGCCAAGCATTTCACGTATAACATCGACCTGCCACACTTCAAGTGGAATTTCCAGTTTTCTGCCGTTATGTGCGTCAATTACTAATGTTACAGATTTAATACCATCTTTTCTTTCTATGTATTTTTTTGACATGAGTATTCCTCCTCAGATTTTGCTTTGGTCAGTTCTTCAAGTAAATCTTGATTTTTCACAATTCTACAAGCTGGAAGTTATCGCCTAATCTTTTAAATTAGTTAAATCCTCTAAGTACATTTCTGTATAACCGCACTCTGGGCAGACTGCAACTTTCACATCATCTATAATTGTTGCCTTTTGCTTTTCATCTACACGAACAACAATCCCATAGCCACCACCATTTACTTTAAGCCTTAAATCTGATACCATAACTTTTCCGCATTTTACACATTTTCTCATTGTTTACCACCTCCAAATGTATAAATTAAATTTCCGATTTGTATGTACACATTGTATCATGTGAAATTGCTTTTTACTATCTAATTATTTTTGCTTTACCTTCCCACACCATGAAACAGCCCCCCAATATTCCAGTTACTGCAAAACATATAAGCATTACCAGATTTCTTTGCATTTATGAATCATATTGAATATTATTCCCTATAGCACCATCAGTCCAATAAATAAGGTCATGGCAATCCTGCGTTTTAGCGTCAGCTTTAGCAGGATGCCATGACCTTATCTATTGGACGTCCGTTGGGCATACAATGAAGCTCTTACAGCCACCTGTTATTTTTCCAGTAGCTTCCCGACATTATAACACAGTCAATGCCAAGAAGAATCAAATACCCTCCGATGAGCACCGAGGCTGATATAAATGCAAGGTTCGGCGAAAATATCATAAGCACACCCATTATTATTCCTATTATATTGAGCACAAGCGAAAAGATATAGAATTTTTTACCGGCTCCCAGCTTGATAAGCGGCAGATGCGAAAGTCTTGCTATACTGTGAGCTATGAACCATATCGGTATCAGCATAATGATTACAAGCTGCCCTGCATCCGGATACATCAAAAGCATCGCTCCTGCAAGAACACTAAGCACACCTGAAACAAGCGCCAGCACCGGCCCGAATCCCATATATTTTTCCATCTTAACATAAAAGATTATATCAGCTATGCCTGTCACGATAGCCATCACACCATATATGATTGAGAAGCCCCAGAACGCACTTGTCGGAAATACAAGTGTGATTATTCCAAGAATTATTAAAAGTATTCCCTCGACAAGCTCAAGCCATCTGCAGCGTGAATATTTTCTCATGCCTGCTCACCTGCCTCTCTCACTGAATCAGTCAGCCGTTCTTTTTTCTGCTCTTTATTCTCCGTGTTCGATTCAGTAACCATTACTTTTTCTTTATTTTCCTGGTTCCCTGAGCTCTCTGCCTGTGCAAAATTGCCGGTATTTTTCTCATTATTGAGAATCTTCATAAATTCTTCGCCGGTGATTGTCTCCTTCTCGTAGAGATACATGGCAAGCTCATCAAGCTTTTCCCTGTTGTCTGCAAGAAGCTTTTTAGCCTTCTCATGCTCACGCTTTACAAGCTCGACAACCTTTCTATCTATCTCCTTCTGCGTGTCTGCCGAACAGCTAAGAGAAGTGTCGCCGCCAAGATACTGGTTCGTGACAGTCTCCATAGCTACCATATCGAATTCCTCAGTCATGCCATATCTGGTAATCATTGCGCGTGCAAGCTTCGTTGCCTGTTCGATATCATTTGAAGCTCCTGTTGTAATCTCATTAAACACAACCTCCTCAGCGGCACGTCCGCCTGTAAAGGTTGCTATCTTGTTCTCAATCTCCTTCTTGTTCATAAGATACTTATCGCCCTGCTCCACCTGCATCGTGTAACCAAGTGCGCCTGATGTACGAGGTATAATCGTAATCTTCTGTACAGGTGCGGAGTTGGTCTGAAGTGCTGCCACAAGGGCATGTCCGATTTCATGATATGCTACTATCTTCTTCTCCTCATCGGAGAGAACCGCATTCTTCTTCTGATAGCCGGCTATTACAACCTCTATGCTCTCCTCTAAGTCAGCCTGTGTCACAACAGTTCTGTTATTTCTTACTGTTCTAAGCGCAGCTTCATTTATAATGTTGGCAAGCTCCGCACCCGATGCACCCGATGCCATACGCGCTATAGTGTGGAAATCAACATCATCTGAGAGCTTAATCTTTCTTGCATGAACCTTGAGTATCGCTTCACGTCCGGCAAGATCAGGAAGTTCAACAGGAACACGTCTGTCAAAACGTCCTGGTCTTGTAAGCGCCGGGTCGAGTGATTCCGGACGGTTAGTTGCAGCTAAAATTATTACACCGTTATTTCCTTCAAATCCATCCATTTCAGTAAGAAGCTGGTTAAGCGTCTGCTCGCGCTCATCGTTGCCGCCGAGCTGGCCATCTCTCTTCTTGCCTATAGCATCAATCTCATCTATGAATACTATACAAGGAGCCTTCTCCTTCGCCTGGCTGAAAAGATCACGAACCTTCGATGCTCCCATTCCGACGAACATCTCAACGAACTCAGAGCCTGATATCGAGAAGAAAGGAACACCCGCCTCACCTGCAACAGCCTTTGCGAGCATTGTCTTACCTGTTCCCGGAGGGCCGACAAGCAGAAGTCCCTTCGGCATTGATGCTCCGACATCTGTATACTTGGATGGGTTATGGAGATAATCAACTATCTCTGCAAGATTCTCTTTTGCTTCATCCTCTCCCGCCACATCAGAAAAATGTATTCCCTCTGTAGACTGGACATATATCTTGGCATTGCTCTTTCCCATGCCGAACGCCATGGAATTCTTGCCACCGCCCATCTGCTGCATAAGTCTTCTTGACATATACTGGCCAAGCACTATAAAAATGACAAGCGGAAGAATACCTGTTACAAGGAAGCTTATAATAGGTGATGTTGTCTTTTCTATCTCCTTAGTAAAGCTTGCCCCTGCATTGTACAGACGTTCCGTGAGGTTCGGGTCGTTCATCGCTCCGGTTTGGTAGATGGCTTTGCCATCCTTGTCGGTAAACACTATCATAGAATTTCCTACCTCAACTTCACCGACATTTTTTTCCTCGACCATCTTCATAAATGTTCCATAGTCAACCTCCGTCACCTGCTTTTCCATTAGGATAGGTGATACGATAAGATTAAACATAACAATAAGCAGTAAAACTATTCCATAATAGAATATCAACGGCTTTTTAGGTGATTTAATTTCCTTCATACGTTCCTCTTTCCGGGCCTATTATGCCCTTTTTTCTGATTGCAGCAGATGTGATACAGCAAAAAAATAAATGTGGTATAACAAATGACTGATTTCTATTTATTATACCACCTGTATTAATAACATTCTACGCCAAAGCATTAAGGTTTTATAATCTAATCATTAAATATTTTTCCTCTGTTATAGCTCTAATTGTTTTCCATATCACCGTAAGCACGCCTCTTGCCAGTGCCCTTAAGTAAACCTGAGAAATAAATAAAATTACCGCCTATCCAATTAATCGCATAGGATAGGCGGTGTATCTTAAACTAACTATTTAATTCTGTTTCTTCTGCTCTATGTCGGCATCAATGTAGTCTGCAATAATCTGCGCTGTCCTCTCAACTCCGAGCCTGCTATTGATGCAGATATCATAATTTCTCGAATCGCCCCACTTGCCCTGACAGTAGCGGTTGTGGTATGTCTTTCTCTTCTTATCCTGCTGCTCAATCAGCTTGACTGCCTTATCTCTTGTTGTCTGGTAGCGCTCCATTATTCTGTGAATCTTGTTCTCCATGTTTCCAAGCACGAATACGGTCACAAGATTAGGATTCTCCTTTAGAACCTCCTCCGCACATCTTCCGACAATGACAAATGACTTTCCCGCATCAGCCATGCTATTTAAGTACTTAAACTGCATCCATGCAAGATTCTCCTCCAGCGATGTACTAAAGCCTCTTACAGACCTTGTAAAAAATGAAGCCTTAGACTTCTCATCATACTTTCCAAGCTCCTGTGCATCAAGGTTCTTCTGATCTGCAATATCCTCCAACAGATTGCTGTCATACAGAGGAATATTGTACTTCTCCGAAAGAATCTGTGCTACTGCGTGGCCACCACTTCCGAACTCACGGCTTACTGCAATAATAAGTTGTTCACCCATATAAACGCCTCCTACCCGGCATATTGCTGCGATTCCAAGTAAATAATTAATATTTTTAATTGCTTTTATTAAAAAATATAACTATTCAGAACCACATTTGCAAACTGCTGTCTCTGAATAGTTATATTTTAACTTAAAATACCTTATTTTGTAAATAGTTTTATTAATATTTTTTAGAATATTCTTACAATTACTTGTGATATATAAAATTTGACACAATGCAAAATGTCATCTTATACATTTATATGCAGGCTGCTTCTGCTTATCCCTGTATTCTACAGATATCTCAAATAAATGCTCACCATTGATATGAGAATTACGATAATTGTTGCAGGGACAGCAACCTTGCAGTACCTTCCCCATGTCACAGGATATCCTTCTCTTGATGCTATTGATGTTCCGACTACGTTAGCAGATGCGCCTATAGGTGTAGCACTTCCTCCGATATCGGTTCCCATTGCAAGTGTCCAGGAAAGCACCGAAAGGTCTGCACCCGTTGTTGCTGCAAGTGTCTTTATAACAGGTATCATAGTAGCTGCAAAAGGAATATTGTCGATAAATGCACTCGCAACAGCTGAAACCCATATAATAATTGCTATCATTACCATAATATTTCCGCCGCTGACTTTACCGATAAACTGTGCAAAAATCTCAAGAATGCCTGTCTGCTCAAGTCCGCCTACAACAAAGAAAAGTCCGATAAAGAAAAGCAATGTCTTATAGTCAACTCCCTTGAGAACTGCCTTCGTATTCTTACCTGATGTGATAAGCGTTATAAGCGCAATAAATGTACCGATAAATGCAACCGTAAGTCCTGTCTGTGCATGTGTGATGAGAAGAGCAACAGCAATAAGGAATATAACTGTGCTGATTGCAAAAGCCTTCTTATCTGTTATCGCTGACTTAGGTGAAGGCATCTTGGATATGTCAACATCTCCGCCTGCCTTACTGAGTTCTTTTCTGAAACAAAGATAAAAATAGAAAACTATGACAACAAGTGATATCACTGCCATAAGTCCCGTGTTGGTTACAAAATCCGCGAATGAATATCCGAGTGATGTACCTATAATAATATTAGGCGGATCACCGCACATAGTAGCAGAACCACCGAGGTTCGCACAGAATATCTCCGACAGAATAATCGGAACCGGGTTAAATTTTAGAAGCTGTGCAAGTTCAACGGTAACTGCTGCAAGGAAAAGAATAACAGTAATACTGTCGATAAACATGGCAAGCACAAATGACATTACCATGAATGTAAGGAAGATTGGGATAACCTTATACTTGACAAGCTTTGCAATAGTCATGCAGAGCCAGCGGAAAAATCCCGCCTTCGCCATTCCTTCCACCATTACCATCATTCCTGCAAGGAATATAATGGTCGCCCAGTTAACTCCGCTTGTACTCTCAGCGGAGCTTCCCGCCTCGTACCAGAATCCGAGCGTAAATATGTTTCTAACATTAAGTGTCTCAATAAAGGCACTCATGCTGTGCATTGACAGTCCGAATACAAAAACCGCAGTAGCAAGTCCGCAGCACAGCGTGACAAGACATTTCTCTATCTTGTCCGTGATAATGAGCACAAACATCACTATAAAAATGGTGAGTGCCAGAATCTTTGCTATCATCATAGCTCTTTCCTCCGTTAAATCTTTAAGTCCTACCGAGCTATTATACACTAGTAAATCCACAATGTCACGTTAGAAAACGAAGTTTTGCCATTTATTTTCCATATTTTGGGACAGGGGTCTGACACCGGCGTCCCAAGGCTGGGACACCGGTGTCAGACCCCTGTCCCAGCCTTTTTGTCCCTATCATCATCCTTCTGCGGCAGGCTTCCGTAATCATCCGACTTCTTAAACTCATCATACGCATCAGCATATGCCGCCATCAGCTCTTCCCTTGCCGGGTCATCCTCCGGCACACGTATCACTGCGTCCGTATATACCTCCTGCACCTCCTCCTTGGACTTACAGCTTTTTAGCTGAGCTTCGAGTGCCTCCCTCTGCGCCTGTATACGTGCAACCTTCATGTATGTAACAGGGTCATACTTTCTAAGATATGCCATCTCATCCGCCGTAAGCTTCTTCCCGCTCTGTATTTTGGCATATAGCTTTTTAACAAATCTCTCCCTCTGTGCATCCGTCATCCCTGCTGTCGGGTCAAGGAAATCCTGAACAGCAACCTTTAACATATTCATACTTGATGAATAATCGGCCTGCTTTGAATTATCCACCGTTGTGTATGCTTGCGTTTCATTCACCTTATACCTGCTAAACGCATTTTCGAGCTTGTCAAATACATTCTGAACCATAAAATCCTCCTTCCATTCTGGGACAGAGGGGTCTGGTTCCTCTGTCCCAACTGGGACACAGGAATCAGACACCCTGTCCCAGCCAACAAAAAGGACAGCACAATAAATCGTGCTGTCCTTAGCATCCATCCCATACATCCGTGTAGTATCTGCCATGCGGAATTTAAAGCTTATCATTCTGCAAAGCTGTCTTTTTCTGTAATGTATATCGGACGTTTCTGTTTTTAATTGAGCAATTCGAGCGAATATCCTTTAGCTCTTAAGCCGTCAATAAGGTCTGGAAGCATCTTAGTGTTCGTCTCCGACTCGGCATGAAGAAGATAGATCGCACCTCCGTGAGCCTTATTTAAGGCGTTTGTAAGTGACTCTGAGACATCCGGCTGGTTGTTTACATCCCAATCCTTGTATGCGAAGCTCCAGAATACAGGCATGTATCCGAGCGCATTTACAATGGCAAGGCTCTGCTCGCTGAATGACCCTTCCGGAAATCTGAACAGATTCATGCTGTACCCATAATGCTCCTTCACATACTGTGTTACCTGGTCGATATCGTCTATCTGCTTTTGTGCATCATACTGCTGCAAACCTCCTGATGGGTGTGTTGTCGTGTGATTTCCAACGATGTGGCCTTCATCAATCATTCTCTGGACAAGCTCAGGATTATCGCGCGCATACGGAAGAGTCACAAAGAATACCGCCTTGACATTCTTTTCCTTCAGCACATCAAGTATCTCTCCGCTGAAGCCATACTCATATCCCTCATCAAAAGTAAGATATATATTGCTGCTCTTAGGCATTATGAAAAGTGCTTTATAATTGCCGAATTTATTCGAGTACCATGTGCATCCGTCCGGTCTGTTGTCGGCATCCACCTCCGCCCCGAAACCATAAGGAACCTTCTCTGTCGAATAATTTGCAAAATCTGCTGCATTTAACTGTGAACCTGACACATTACTTGGCAATGTCGCTGCCTGGGATGTTGCGGTTTCCGTCACATCCGAGGCTGTCGTAGCATTCTGTGCCGATGCAGCATTCTCTGTAGTAGTCTCAACCGTTGTCGTATCAGCTGTGCTCTCCGCCGAAGATGCATTATTCTCTGTTGTGCTGCTGACAGCTTCCGTTGTTATGGAGCTTTCATCTGAGGAGGTTCCTTCTGATGCGGATTCTGATTCCTGACCCGGCTGACCTGTTGTGCCTGCTGCGTCTGCGTCCACGATACTTCCCGATGAAGAATCCGCATCTGCTGATACAACCGGAAGTCTTATCGCATCATCCTTCCCGCCTCCTGCATTCTTTGAAATAATGCTAATCACAAGTGCTGCCCCAAAAATAATAACCAAAAGCGTTGAAATCACTATGCTCCATGACAATATTTTTCTCATTCGTTTCTTCTTTTTGCGCTTTATCCGCTTTGCCTGTTCCTCAGTCATATCTTAATGTTCCTTTCCGGATGTAAATTATCAACCAGCTGCCTTATCTATCTTGGCCGTGTTGATTAATGTATTTTCAAATACTTATGCTTTTCCTTAGCATATCTGCTCTCAAATTATCTTCCTACGTAATCATATCATGCAGACATCATAATTGCAAATATGAAATGGGACAGAGGTGTCAGGTCCGTGTGTCCCAAATGGGACACCGGGACCTGACACCTCTGTCCCACTAGTACTGCTTCTTCCCCATAATCCTTACACTGCAAAGAAACGATATGACAAAAATTATAACCGTGATTGCAGACACTGATATTATCCACACCACCGAAGATACATTCTCAAGCAAATGTCCTGCCTCTGCCAAAAGCTGCCCTAAATCTGTAACAAATCTGTCTATTACATATGCGCCGCCTACTATAATTCCAAACGTAAGCATAATAAAACTGCGTGACTTTGAATTGCCGAATTTTAACTGTATAGGTATCATAAATGACTCTATAGTAATAATCAACGGCAGTACTATCAGCATGACAATCAAAATATCGCCTGCATTTATCGCTTCACCTTTCACTGCTGTCCCGGCAATGAAAAATATCATTGTCAGAGCACCCGTCACAATACCGCCTATAGTGCAGAAAAGATATTTTTCCCACACATAATCCTTATATGTTATCGGGAGTGTCATAAGATACATATAGCCATTATCTGCTTCATCATAGCTTATCGTGCTCACCGAAAAAATCGTCCCAAAGACCGTCATATAAGGCAGAATCATACTCAGATTCCCGGAAAGACTGAACATAAATGCCATAAATACAATCATAATCACAAACTGCTTATTTCTAATAAGAAGTCTTAAATCCTTCTCAAAAAGTCCTGCCATTACTTTTCACCTCCTGAATACATAAGGATTAAATCATCAATTCCACCGTTCTCAACAATAATTCCCGGATAATTTTCAATATAAAACTGTTTCTCGTTTGTAAAGCATGAGTAACCAAATCTCTCCTTTTTGGTTTTAAGAATATAGCTTTTATCAATTTTTTCATAAGCTGCTTCATCAACCTTAATAACAGCATATTTATCAAGCAGTACGTCCGTGTCTTCGTGCAGCACAATCCTGCCGTCATGAAGCATATATATGTCATCACACAGCCCCTCAAGGTCGCCGGATATATGTGATGTGATAAGTATACTGCTTGAAGGGTTCTTTTCAAGATAATCCCGAAGCATATCTAACAGTCTGTTCCTTGCGTCAACATCAAGTCCCGCCGTTGGCTCATCAAGCACCAAAAGCTCTGCTCTGTGGCTGAGCGCAATAAGCATGCGCAGCTTCGCTCTCATGCCTGTCGAAAAATCTTTAAGCTTCTTATCGGCAGGTATGTTCATACTCACACAGCCGCTTTTAAACCACTCCTCATCAAATCCGTTGTACATTTTCTTTAAAATCTTCGTTACGTCTTCAATATTAAGATAGTCAGAAAAACCTGCGCCTGAGAGCGTGACGCCAAGCCTTTGCTTATCTTTTCCGGTAAGCTCATTTGCGTTCTTTCCAAACACTGTCACACTTCCCGCATCCGGCTTTATAAGCCCTAATATCAGCTTGATTGTTGTGCTCTTGCCTGCTCCGTTCTTCCCGACAAGACCCGTGATATATCCATCCGGAACCTCCAATGATACATCCAGATTAAATTTCCCATATTGCTTTATAAGACTATCCGCTTTGACCATGTCTATAATCCACCTTTCCGTGCCATCCAAGGCGAAGTTCTTTTCTTGATTACTTTCCTGTCAGCCAAAAATAACCCATCATTCCTCAATTATTATATTGAACAGCTCCTTAATCTCTTCATCGCTCATCCCTACAGTCCTGGCCTTCTCAACAGCGTGGCAGAAATCCTCCTCCACGGCATGTCGTCTTGCTTCAATCGCAAGCTCTCTGTCCGTTGCTGTAACGAAGGTTCCCTTACCATGTACTGTATTTACAAAATTCTCCTCCTCAAGCTTATCGTATGCCTTCTTGACCGTGAGGGCGCTTATCCTTAATTCTCCCGAAAGTGTCCTGACAGACGGAAGAGCCTCACCTTCCTTTAGACCTCCGGAAATTATTTCGTTTTTAATCTGCTCCATGAGCTGTTCGTAAATCGGTACCATGGAAGAATTGTTAAGTATAATATGCATATTTATCTCCGTTATTTCAGACACATTTAACACATCAGACTCAAATATTCATCAAAATGCCTGAAATTTTTCTATAAAATTTAATCATTCATGGCGTAGCGCTCCGCCACAAATATTCCTTAACGCATAAACAGTATATAACAGTTGGCATCTGTTGTCAACTGTTATATACTGTTTATGTAAAAAATGGGACAGAGGGGTCAGGTCCGTGTGTCCCAAAATGGGACACCGGGACCTGACCCCTCTGTCCCACCGGTACCCCTGTATAAGCCTGCGACCCTATCAGTCTATATACCACAGCATCAAAGTCTGTCTCTAAGTCATTGGTCAGAACGAGATATGTAACACGCGCATTGCTCTCATATCCTGCTACCTGAAGCTTATACTCATAAGTATTGCCATCATAGCTGTATGTTCCGTCCGGATTTTTAGTGTACTCTAATCCAGTTCAATGTACGGGCTTTCCTGATAAGCCGGCTCTATAAAATTGATACCTGTCTCCTCATCATAGTAGCTAACCGCAAATGACAGCATCGGACCTGTCGCATTTCCGCTCTGTCCCGTCTGTCCAATCACGTCACCTGCTGCCACCCTGTCGCCTACATTGACATCGGCTGTGCTAAGATGATAGTAGCTTGTCATGTATCCATCATCATTCTGAGTGACAACCGATATACCATGAATGCCTTCCCAGCCCGCAAGTAATACCTTTCCATCCGCAACAGCTTTGACATCACTTCCCTGTTCTACAGAAAAATCGTCCTCAAAATGAAATCCACTGCCCGATTCACTCTTAATATATCCATATCCTGCCATGATTTTTGCATCATCCACAGGCACCGGATAGACAGGCTTCATATCCAAGTCTGGCACAATATCTGCATCGTAACCTGTAAGCTCATACTTATACCATGTTGTTCCTGTACTTACAATGTTAACTATGCTATCACCCGACATTCTCGTATGCCATCCGTCTCCATAGTACGCTGCCATTTTTTCAGCCCACTCATAAAGCTCATCCTCACTATACATTCTGCATTGTGTATAAATTGAAATCTTTTCCTCGTCCGAAGCATTGTCAATCAAATCCTTAACTTCCTGCGGATCCATATGATATGTCACACATGCATCAAAAATCGTATCATCAAGATTTCCGGTATCTATAACTATATCCGTTTCCTTATTATCTTCTGAACTATTCTTTAAAACATCATCACCTGTTACATTGTTATCTGCCGCATCACTTTCCGGCTGCTTAGATGCATCCTCCGTTGAGGACACTGTCTCAATAATCTGTTCACCCGATTTTTCTTCCTGCGGCGTATTATCTACACCGGCAGTATTTTTCGGATTGGCACTACACGCGGCAAGCACAGCCATACACAGTATTATTGCCGCTGCCGTCATAAACTTCCTTGGTTTTTTGTAATTTAACACGTTCTTAATCCTCCCCTTCACCGAAATGTCCCCAAAACAGAGCGGCCCCGGCGCCAGAAAACGCCCTGACGATGCACAGCATAACAGTGCATACGAGTAATCCTTATTAACCTTTAATATATCGCGAGAGCCATTTTTTTCTGCTCTCAGCATCTTTTCAACAACCATCTCATCACAGCTCATCTCCATATCCTTGCCCATCAGGAAAAAAGCTGCCCATATAAGTGGGTTGAACCAGTGAATACACAAGAGCACAAATGATACAGCCTTGACTATGTAATCACGCCTTGCTATATGACACTTCTCATGCGCTGTGACATAACGCATCGATGCATTATCTAGAAAACATGGTATATATATCCTCGGATGCACAAATCCCATGACAAACGGTGTGTTTATCCTGTTAGAACGATACACGTTATCATCTATTTTCAGAGCCTTGGCAAGCCTTCTGTCAAGAATTATATACGAGATTATTCCATATACAGCCATCACAAGCATGCCGGCTAACCATATAAAAGTGAGTATTGTAAGCATATCTCCCTTCAGATGCATTACTCTATGTGATTTCGCATAAGATACATTTTGTCCGGATTCATTTTTATCCGGTATACCTTTGTCTGATATGGCATTCAGCATGGTATTTTCTGTATATAAATCTGCATTGCTTTGATTACTGTATGGATTCTGTGTTCCTGCTTTGTCAGATACAATTTCCCCGGATAAGTCAGAATTGTCTCCGACATTTCCGGATGCTTTATTATCACTCACGTTCGATACAGCACCGGCATGGTTTTTCATATCAGAAACACTGTTCTTACCATCTGTATATGTGCCTGCTGTGCCGTCTGTTTCGTTTCCCTGAGTATCATATTGCTGCAAATTCACAAATCTGAATGCACTCAAATTAAAAATACTTATATCCGAATTAAACGAAAAAGGACATACAAGCCTGAATGCAACCACAAGCCATAGCAGATATGAATATTTCTTCGGAGCTCTCCTTAATAACTGCCTTACAAGAACAACTATAGAAGCTACGCAGCCTGCCGTGATGCTCATATCCAGTATCATTAAAAATATACTCTCCAAATTCTCACCTTCCTTATCCCCAGTCAGCCGGACTTATTTCCTTATAATACAGCTCAACATCTCCCCGCTCTGTGTAGTGAGTACTCTCCTCATCATATTCTAACGGAATAGACATAAATATATAGCCGTTTCCATCAGTCATAGAGCCTTGATTTACCCTGAAACGTATATCCTGTTTTACAGAATAAGGATGTTCCATCAAAATATCCGTATCAAAGTATACAGGTGAAATCTCAAAATCCTCCGGCCTTTCCCTGTCAGCACCAGCGACAATGCACTCTGTGCGGTAAGTTTCACCGTCATTCATGATAAATTCTGCTTCCACATGAACCATATCATCCTCTGCAATCCATACATTCGTCAATCTGTATTCCTTCACATAGTCACTTACTCCGGCTATCCCATAGCTGTAGGAATCAACAAGCGCTGTAAGCGGCTCAAGCCCTATAAGCTGATTTCTCTCCCTGCCTCCTAAATACGCTTTTATATATAATTCATCTTTCCCATCATCGTTTGCATCCACAAGCTTGATTGTCACATTGTTCTCTGTCGGAAACGGCAGCTCTACAGTCACAGACAGATACTCCCCATTATGATATATCCCATATGCGCCACTCTCCTGTGTAATAAGCACATCCTGTTCCTTGTTGTACAGTGCCTTAATCCATTCACCGTCTATATTCGCTGCACATGGCTCAAAGTCATGGTACTGCTTTGCCATGTCAAGCTTCAGGTCAGTCCATTTTCTTGGCGTATCACTAAGGTCAAGTTCAATTTCCGATGATGCTTCACTCTCTGCCCACTCAAAATTCGCTCCCAATGACCCTGTTTCACCAGATTCAAGCATGTCTAACACATCACCGTTTATAAATATCATGCTTCCTTCATATGGCTTATACTTAAGCAATGCACAGAACTTAATATTTGACTCATCATTGATCCACACATTCACATTATAGAAAAGCTCGTCCGGTACAGTACTCCCTTCATGATACACAAAGCCCATGTTCTGTTCTCTCCCAAGTCCCATTGCAACCGACCTGCTAAGCCCATCTTCGCTGTCGGGATTGATAATCCTTCCGTTCCCATCCCATACAGCACCGACAAGGGATTCTCTTAGTTCCTCTAAAAAAATATTTTTGCCGGGATTGCTGCAATCATATACTCTTGTCTTATCTTCATAAGCAACCTTGATTTTTAAAATAAAATTATCAAATGCTCTCGCTGTTACTATGCTCTGCTGCGGCAGTTCAATGCAGACAAGATTATCGTTATTTTTATCTAGTATTATAGTCTTATATTCGTTAAGATTACCGCTTATATAAGGACATTTTAGAATTCGTTCATCCTCACCGTCCCCATCGATATCAATTCCATTGCTGTACTCATATATCCCTGCCGGAATAATATTTTTATCCAAGCTTTTATTCAGACCGTCACATACTACTATCGAATTACCTTTATTATCATTTACTATCTTGACTTCCGGCTCTGTAATACCGTTTTGCTGATTTTCAGGCCAGGTGTTCAATGTAAAATTAATGTCCGACTCTATCAGCCACTGAATCTGTGCTTCTTTCAAGCTCTCATCTGACGTATCATCATTCTTAGAATTGGTTCCGCATGCCGCAAGCACAAATATACATACAAGCAGCACTGCTGCCGTAATCAACCCGCCGTACTTTTTATATTTTAGAACATTCTTAATTCTTTTCTTAACTGACATTTCACCAAAGCCAAGCTGGAATAATCCATTGAAGCTTCCATGCGATGCACAGTTTAACAGCGCATAGGAGTATCCCTTCACAATATCACTCTCGCTCATGCCATCTTTTATGCGCCCCTGCTCGACTACCATATTGGCAAGCACAGCCTCATCACAGCTCATCTCCATGTCTCTTCCCATCATGCAGAAAGCTGCCCACACTAACGGATTGAACCAATGCACACACAAAATAATAAATGCTATCGGCTTTACTATATAGTCGCGCCTTTGAATGTGGTAATTTTCATGGAGCAGTACATATTCAGCCGCATCAGCTTCAATAAAAGCCGGCATATACACCCTCGGCTTAAAGAAGCCAAGCACGAACGGCGATGTGATTTTGTCGGAGCGGTAGACATTACTCTTAATCCATACTGCATTGTCAACTCTTCGCGCCATGACTATATATGCAGCTATTCCATATATAAGCATGACTGCCATTCCGACAATCCAGATTACCATCATAGTCTTAAATAAACCATCTCCCCATACCACCTGACCGCCTGAATATGCCGCTGATGTGAAGCCATCTGTTACCCCATGCGATAATATCTCATGAGATAACATCTCATGAGGTGCAGAACCGTTCATCGGGTCTGTTATCGTACCTGCCGCCATACCATTGACTGTACCTGCAAGTGCATCTGCTATGTTGCCTGCCGCTGCATTGCCGGCTGTACTCTGTGCCATACCTGCAAGCACATTTCCCGCTTCCGACGCAGCCTCATTAATTGAATCCGCCACTGTGCCAACAGCATCCGTGACTGTATTTACTTTATTAATACCGGTTATATCTGACATGCCCGGCATATGAGCGGTCTTAGCCGCACCTGAAAAAACAGAACCGATTGTGCTTATCAAATGTGATATCTTATCCTCTGCATTATCCAATCTGCCCGTAATACCCATTCCGCTAAAAAACTTCAAATTAAAAATACTAAACACCGAGCCAACCGACACAGGGCAAATCAGTCTGAATCCTACAACACTCCACATAAAATACGAATACTTCTTCGGCAGTTTTTTCAGGAATAATCTGATAATAAGTACAGCTATAACAATAATCCCTGCTGTCAGGCTCATATTTAAAATGCTTAAAAATACCTTCTCCAATACATCACCCCCTCATTTTTATTTATGTTCGTCAATCAGCTTCTTAAGCTCCTCTGCCTCCTCCTCGCTTATCTTCTTGCCTCCGAGAAAGGCAACCAGAAACTGCGGCAGTGAACCGCCAAACGTGTGCTTTACAAAATGGTCGCTTGCATACGCAACCACATCCTCCTTCCTCACAAGAGCTGTGACTACCGTGTTCTCATTCTTTGCAAAGCCTTTCTCACACATCTTTTTCAAGGTTGTATAGGTTGTGGACTTCTTCCAGCCAAGTTCACTTCCACACAGCTCCACAAGCTTACCCGACGCAAGCGGCTCATTATCCCAGATAATACACATAAAGCGATAATCGCTCTCACACAACTTGAGACTTTCCATACAAAATTCTCCTTTTTAACTTATTAATGCTTAGGTGTTTGCAAAACTTTATATTTAAAAACCGTATGTTTTGCAATTACTCATTGGATTAGGATGTCATAACATGCCTTGTGAACTCAACCAAATATAACTCGTTATACACACATAGACTAAATTAACATGCTTTGACACTCGAACCTTATTGTCAATATAACTGCTTACCGAAAATTCCGTTTTCAAACCTGTCAGCCAATAAACCGGCTATAAATTTTACAGTTAAGCAAAAAGCGGTCTGTAGTTACCGACCTCTAATTTTAGTCTATAACTACAGACCACTTTTGTCAAGTGAATTATTCCATTATTTTACTTTGTAAATCTTCAAAAACTAATTTACATTCTTTTTGTCAAAGATTTGACATAAACTACTTATAATTCAAGCATTTCCAATTCCTTCTTCTCGCTGTCATAGTAGAAAACTTTTCTGCTTAAAATCTCCTCCGGCTTGTTGAATTTCTTATTCACATCCTTTAATGACTGTAATATCTGACGCACCGACATTGCTCCATTCACATGAATACGTGCATCATGAATGCTTGTAAACACAACATAATAGCTTCCACCGCATATCTGTGCTATTTTTTCCTGCACTCCCGGATAGAACATGGCAATAGCTCCATTCTGCTGCTTTGTTGTCGTCACGGTAGGCACATACAGGGAGTTCATCTTCTCCTGCACAGCATTTAATGCCATAAAAGCTCCCTTCTCATAGGATGCATTTTTAACCTCGGAAGGCTTCATATACATGCGCGGCGGTGCCCATACATTCGTATTGCTTACAGCTTCCTGCCATACCTCGGAAATATCCTTATTCCATGCATCAAAGGCAGCCTTCGGTATCTTCGCTGTCACAACACCCATTTTTTCATCATCGTAAATCAGTGCATACAGCACAAGTGCGATATCTCCAACCTGCTTATAGATGCAATTTTTAAGCTCGTATCTGTTATCAGGAAAATTAATCGGTCTTATAATCAGATGACTATGAATAAATGAATAATTCGCTATATTATTTGTTATTTCACGGATATCTGTTATGGAAGCCATCTTAATATTTTCACTCACAATGTGCTCCACTGCATCCCATCCGCCAGCCGTATATTCATCATATAGATACTTCACAGAAAATCTGCATGAAGTGTGACCACCATTGTTTATCGCTATCTTTAAATCAATAAAATCTCCCACCAGAACATCCGATTCAATATGATTATACTTTATGTTAGTATGGCGGATAAATGACAGCTCCTCATTATCTGTTGAGGTATATCCATCCTCATATAATCTGTAATTTTCCTCGGATATCTTCCAGTCAGAATTGCCTGATATATATTTTTTTAACTCCTGTACAAAAAGCTTATACTCCATATCTTAATCTCCATATCTTTTATGATTATTCTTCAAGCGGTTCATCTAAATGACAGCTTCGTAAAATCCCAACTGCAACATTGTATATTCTGCCATCATCTGCCAAAAATGAGCCTTATTATTACTAATCTCCGATTCTGTTAAGTGTAAAGTCATCAACTGTTCCCCAGCTTCCTCCATTACATTTCATTCTCACGCCAATAACCATGCTGTCACCTGTAAGCTTGATTTCTGTCACAGTCGGCTCCTTCCAGTCAGCATATCCTGTCAGCTCGAAGCTTTGTGTATATTCCTGACCATCAGCAACTGCATACAACTCAAGCACCGCCGAACTTGACATATCACCGCCCTGTGAAAAAGCGTAAAGCTCATAAGTTCCCGGTTCAAGTTCCATAACCTCCTGCTCTATTGAAAAATCCATATCATCAGCAGACCAGAAATGAAACGCTGTCTGACCTGACTTGGCATCCTTTTCATTGACCTGATAATCTGTAGGATTCTTCTTGCCGTTATATGCAACCTTCCACATTGATGTGTCAGCATCCTCGAAGCTTGGATTTACAACAAAGTTGACAAGCTCAATCTCAACATTTGCCACTACGGTTGTATATTGTTCATCAAGCTCTTCATCCTGTAATGTTCCTTCTACCTGATATGTACCACCAACATTCGTATCTATCGCAGCAATCTGCTCCTCATTCCATATGACAGGGACTTCCCTGTTGGCTGTCTTGTCATTGTATACCACAAGTGCAGTCTCAGGAAGCGTGAGTGTACCGCCAACATTACATGATACTTCAACATCCGGTACCTTCTCAACCGCAAGAGGTGCTGTTGCACCATACTTAAGCTCTCTGAATACCTTGAGTGAATCTAACGGATGTCCTGTAAAATCAAACATTGCCTGATTCTCCCACGCACAGCCACCATAATATTTTCCTGCATCCTTTGGGTCATATGAAGCTGAATAGCTGCTCGCCCATCCGCTTCCATGTTTCTCCCAGAGTTCTGAATTGTCAGCATCAGCAGGTCCTACAGGAATCCATGTTCCTTCCCAGTAGAACACACCAATTATATCGGCTTCATCTGCTGCCTCACATATATCACGAAGCATATCTGCCTGTCCCTGAACAGTTGCATCATACCCATCCACAAGGTCGCCGTCACCGGATACACTGTTGCCGCTTCCGTCACCATCCTCAGCGGTATAGCAATATGAAGTCTCTGCAATCACAACCTTCTTGCCGTAGGTGTCCTGCACATATTCTGCCATCTCCTGCATATTCTCCATTGAGCCATGCCAGAATGAATAGTATGACATTGCAAAAATATCATAATCCACACCATATTTCTCAAGGTCGGCCGTAATCTTCGCAACCTCACCCTGTTTATCAATGTCCGTGTAGTGGACAGCAACCTGAATGTCTTTCCCGGCAGCTTTTGAGACCTCACGCACTGCACTGCTGCCTGCCTTCAACAGCTTTGCAACCGAGGACATAAATGTCTCTCCTGACATTCCCTTATTAATCTCATTTCCAACCTGGACCATACATACATCAACACCGGCATTTAATATATCTGTAAGGCTTGTCACAGTAAAATCGTAGAGTGCATCGCTCTTCTGCTCTATCGTCATACCCTTCCATGCCTTAGGCACATACTGCTTAGTCGGGTCAGCCCAGAAATCCGAATAGTGAAAATCTATGCATACCTTCATTCCGTACTGTGTTGCCCTCCTGCCAAGCTCTATGGCCGTTGCAACATCATTATTTCCGCCGCCGTACCCATTCCCATTCTCATCGTATGGGTCATTCCATACACGAAGTCTTATGTAATTAACTCCTGCCTCGGCAAGTGTCTTGAACACATCCTGTTCCTCGCCGTCAAAGCCATAATACTTTGCACCGCTGTTCTCAACAGCAAGTACCGCCGACGCATCCATTCCCCTTATAAAATCATCTGAAATATCCTCTATCGGCTGAACAAATATTCCCGACTCCTCCGAAGCATCCGGAAGCTCGAACTTCGTGACTTCAATAACCTCCGGATTAATATTTATCCGGTCAGCAGTCTTTCTCTCTATAACCGGGAACTGTGTGGTGCTCTCTCCTTCCGATTCCGGATTATCTGTTTCCGGCTTCAGGTCATCGGCGCTGCTCTCTCCGACCTCAAGATTATCTGCCTGATTTCCACCATTTTGTGTGCCTTCACTCCTACTGCATCCGGACAATGCGCTCACACAAAGGCTTACCGCTATTGCCGCAACCGCTAAATTTTTTCCAATTCCGTTCAAGGCGTTTAACGATTCTTTTTTTGACTTTTTTCTCATAACAAAACTCCAATTCACTCCCCATATATTGCCCCATACATATAGTATTATGATATCTTAAATTAGATAAAAGTTCAACAATACAATGCTAATTAAGTAATAATTTTCTCAATTAACGCAAAAATACTCCACTATTTTCGAAATATTTCCTCAAGTTTTTTATTTTAAGCCAAATGTCTCCATGGCACTTATTCCAAAAATTCACACCCTAAAGCACTTGGTATAGAAACTATATATTTAGGCATAATTATTTGATGTATGTAATTTCATTATGAAAAACCTAAGCTGTAGAAAAAATAAAATATATTTGGTAATAGTATTAGATTAAATATAGATAAGCGAATAATGTAGGATATTTCTTAAAGAAACAGCCCTCCGAGGAAAACCCTCGGAAGGCTGAATTTTGAACAATTTATTAAATTATAAATTACTCGATGATGCTAGCAACACGGCCTGAACCTACTGTTCTACCACCCTCACGGATAGCGAAAGTAAGACCCTGCTCCATAGCGATTGGGTGGATGAGCTCGATTGTCATCTCAACGTTATCGCCAGGCATGCACATCTCTGTGCCGGCTGGTAATTCACAAACACCTGTAACGTCTGTTGTTCTGAAGTAGAACTGTGGACGATAGTTATTGAAGAAAGGTGTATGACGTCCACCCTCTTCCTTTGTTAAAACGTAAACCTGAGCTGTAAACTTCTTATGGCAAGTTACAGTACCCGGCTTAGCGAGAACCTGTCCTCTCTGGATTTCTGTTCTCTGGATACCACGGAGAAGAGCACCGATGTTATCACCAGCCTGAGCCTCATCAAGAAGCTTACGGAACATCTCGATACCGGTAACAACTGTCTTCTTCTTATCCTCATGGATACCAACGATTTCAACTTCCTCATTAACATGAAGAACACCACGCTCAACTCTACCTGTAGCAACTGTACCACGGCCAGTGATTGTGAAGATATCCTCGATTGGCATAAGGAATGGCTTATCTGTAGCACGCTGTGGATCTGGGATATAAGTATCAACAGTATCCATAAGCTCCATAATCTTATCGCCCCAAGGTCCCATTGGATCCTCAAGAGCCTTAAGAGCAGAACCCTTAATGATAGGACAACCTGTGAAGTCATACTCCTCAAGCTGCTCTGTGATCTCCATCTCAACTAACTCAAGAAGCTCCTCATCGTCTACCATATCACACTTGTTCATGAATACAACGATGTAAGGAACGCCTACCTGACGTGAAAGAAGGATGTGCTCCTTTGTCTGAGCCATAACACCGTCAGTAGCAGCAACTACAAGGATAGCGCCGTCCATCTGAGCAGCACCTGTGATCATGTTCTTTACATAGTCAG
>OGFG01000909.1_pt1 | contig 32779 bp, 31 predicted proteins | sample 1570761 | NCBI WGS metagenome assembly OGFG01 (sample SAMEA2581938, study PRJEB24529) | metagenome | biome: Human gut stool | place: China | collected 2011
TATTTGAAATAATAACTTTTATATCGATAAATTATTATCTGATAAAAATTCGATTTTCCCAAAGAAACGAAGAAAAGACTTGATTTTTACAAAGAATATGTTATGCTATAAATGAAATGAAGAACACGAAAAACAGCATATCACCGACGGACAGGGGAGAGCGGACGATGCGGAGCAGACGAAAAATGGCGGTTTGTGGCCTGGCGCTGCTCCTGTTTTTTACCCTTTGCGGCTGCGGCGCACAGCGGCAGACCGGCGAATGGTACGCGATGGACACGGTTATGACCGCGGCGGTCTATGGCAGCGCGGACGCGCTGGATGCGTTCCTGTCCGGCGAACAGGGCCTGTACTACGGCAGCACCGCAGACGCCGCAGACGTGCAGACGCAGCTGGCCGGACGCTACCAGCTGTACGCCGTGCAGTCGCCGGAGCGTGCCTGTATGCTCCAGAACGTCTGGTCGGTCACGCAGCAGTCCTCCAAAAAGGAGACGGCCTGCGCCGTGCGCTTCCTGTCGTACCTTCTGAGCGAGGACGGACAGCGCTGCCTGTATCTTGAAAACCAGTATCCCAGTATCCCCGTGTCCAGCACAGTATATGAGCAGTACCGGAATATTGCCGGAGAGCTTGCGGACGTCCTGACCGATGCAAAGCCCCGGCCATGCGGAATCGTGTAGAAAGAGAGGAACAACATGAAAATATGCTTTGGATGCTTTGAGCAATACGACGACTCGTTCGACATCTGCCCGCATTGCGGCTATGCCGAGGGAACCGAGCCGGAGCTTGCGACCTATATGCGGCCGGGCGCGATCCTGAACGAGCGCTACGTCATTGGCCGCGCACTGGGTCACGGCGGCTTCAGCGTGACCTATCTTGCCTGGGACGCGCTGCTGCTGCACAAGGTCGCGATCAAGGAATATCTGCCCAGCGAATATGCAACCCGCCGCCCCGGCGAGAGCCGCCTGACCATTTTCTCAGGCAAGGATGGCGAATACTTCCAGTTCGGCAAGGAAAAATTTCTGGACGAGGCCAAGCGCCTGTCCGCATTCCAGAACGAGGACGGCATCGTCCACGTCTACGACTGCTTCTCCGCAAACGAAACGGCCTATCTCGTGATGGAATATCTCGACGGCATCACGCTGAGCGAGTATCTGAAAAAGGAAGCCGCCGTTTCGCCGCAGGGACGGATCGCGCCGGAAGAGGCTATCAGTATGCTCACGCCGGTCATGCTGTCGCTGCAGCGTGTACATGACAGCGGGATGATCCACCGGGATATTGCCCCGGACAACATCATGCTCCTGAAGGACGGCGGCGTCCGTCTGATCGACTTCGGCGCTGCGCGCCACGCGGTCCACGACTGCAGCAAGAGCATGACCGTGATCATCAAGGACGGCTATTCGCCCGAGGAGCAGTATAACAGCCACAGCGTACAGGGTCCCGCCGCCGACGTCTACGCGCTCAGCGCGACGCTCTATCAGATGATCACCGGCATCACGCCGCCCGGCGCGATCGAGCGCGGAGAATATCTGCAGAAGCACAAGCGCGATATGCTGCCGCCTCCGTCCAAATTCAACAAGGCCGTTACGAAGACGCAGGATACGGCGATCCTCAACGGCATGGCGCTGCATACGCAGGACCGCACGCAGAGCGTCGCCGAGCTTTATGAGGAGCTGACCGCGCAGACGCCGGTCCGGCGCGTCCAGGAGACGATCCGCAAGCGCAGCAGCTTCAGCTGGCCGCTCTGGGCAAAGATCACCGCGGGCGTGCTGGCAGCCGCAATCGCCGCGGGCGGCGTTCTGCTCTATCTCAACCGCAAGCCGAAGACCGACACAGCAGCAGAGGACGGCTCTTATGTTCTGAGTCCGAACGTGGTGAATATGCAGGTCGTCAACGCGGTGACAGCGGCGGAAGACGCCTCGCTGCATCTGGTCGTGGAAGGCTCTGATTATGACGCAGGCGTCGAACAGGGCCGCATTCTGACGCAGAATCCGGACCCCGGCACGAAGCTTGCGCCCGCGTCCGACCTGCTCGCGACGGCCAGCCTCGGCAAGGAACGCCCCGTGGGCGTCATGGACGACATGAGTTCCATGCTCAAGGACGCTGCGGAGGATCACCTGACGCGGATGGGCCTTTCGGACGTGCAGATCAACTGGGAATATGTCGCGAGCGACGACGAAATGCCCGGAACCATCGTCAGCCAGAGCGTGACAGCCGGTTCGACGCTGACCCCCAGCTCCAATGTTACGATCAGCGTCGCGCAGCCCTCGCAGACCCCGGTCACGCCAGTTCCCACAACACCGTCGAACGGCAGCAGTTCGAGCGGCTCCAGCGGCTCGGTCGACATCAGTGAGCTGGTCCCGTCCGAGGATTCCTACGTGACGGTCCGCGATTACGTCGGCCAGTCGTTTGACACGGCCAAGGCCGATCTGCGCACGGTGTCGCTCTACGGCGTCAAGTGCGAGCTGCGCTACCATCCGTCCATTCCGAGCGGCAGCATCATCCAGCAGTCCCCGGAGGGCGGCGAAAAGATCCTGAAGGGCAGCGGCGTCTATTTTGTCGTCAGCCTCGGCCCGCAGAAGCAGCTTGTGCCGAATGTTCTGTATAAGGATCAGGCGGAGGCGGAGCGGCTGCTGGCGCAGAGCGGCTTCGGCTCCGCGCCGAAGGCCGTCACGAGCAGCTATGTCGCGCCCGGCCATGTCGCGGCGCAGACGCCGCTCGGCGGCAGTGAGGCTGCGCCCGGCACAAAGATCAGTCTGGATATCAGCTCCGACAGCACCAGCCAGCCGACGCAGTCCAACGTCACGATCGATCAGTTCAAGGCGGAGCTCGATCTTCAGGTCGGCAAGTCGTTTAATTTGGCAAATTCGCTGCAGTACAGCGGAAGCGCCGCCTCCATCGTCTGGTCGTCCAGCAATCCTTCCATCGCTTTTGTTGACGCAGACGGCTATGTCGTCGCAATTGCCCCTGGCGCAGCGACGGTCACTGTCGTCGTCGGCGGCGAGGCAGCCACCTGCTATGTGACAGTCAATGACAGCCGGCCGCTGGAAATGGCGGGAAGCGTCATTCTGGAGGTCGGCGAGGAGTTCCCGCTCAGCCAGCAGGTTGACATTGACGCTGGCCTGGTTTATTGGATCTCTGCTGACCCGCGCGTCGCCTCTGTTCTGTGGAACGGCGTTGTGACCGGCGTTTCGGAGGGCTGCACATTCGTGACCGCGCTCTATGCGGGACAGGTCAAGCAGTGTACCGTGTGGGTGCTCGATTCCGACAGCTATATAAAAGTGCAGCGCTTCGACCAGAACACCACGCAGCACGACGCGGAGGCCGCGCTGCAGGCAGCCGGGGTCGAGTACACCGTCAAGCAGGTGTATAACAGCCCGGCCGCTGCGGGCTGCGTCGCGGATTTCGACTTCACCGGCTACAGCGATTCGGACTATTATTATATCTCCGGCACACGCACGCCTGAGCTGAGCATCAGCGGCGGAGCCGCGCAGCAGCCGGCAGATACGCCCAAAGAACCGGCAAGGGATCCTGAGCCGGACAAGCCTGCCGGAAAGGCGACCCTGTCCATAACCAGCCGTCCGAACAAGACGTCCTATTATATCGGCGACAAGCTGAATACCGCCGGTCTGACCGCCCGCTATACCGACGCGTCGGGCAAAGCGCAGACCATCACCAGCGGCTTCACGACCAACGTCGATATGACCAGCGCCGGAGCGAAGCAGGTCACCGTCACCTATCGGGACGCCAGCTCGACCTTCAGCATCTCGGTCAAGGAGCCGCGCGTCACCGTCACGCAGGAGGAACTGAACGAGGGCCTGCGCCTGTACGCTACGACCGATCCCGCCGGTCAGGACGTGACCTGGAGCTCGTCGAATCCGAGCGTCGCGTACTTTGAGGGTAAAACTCTTCACGCAGCTGGCTCGGGCACTGCGGTCATTTCCGCCACGATGACCTACAACGGCCGCAAATATTCCGGTTCAACAACGGTCGTCGTCGGGGATCGCATTGATAAGGAGGATCCGGTAGACTATTCCTTTAAGATCACCTATAGTCAGAACGGCTCCGATAATTTCTACAGCGTTCTGTCCAACATCCCTGACTTCAGCACCGAGAATGTCACATGGTCGGTCACGCCAGCCGATATTAGATGGTCCAAGGCTCCTGAAGGGGCATACGTTACTTCGTCCGCTGACTGCACGATAACAGCTTCCTATGTCTATAATGGCAGAACCTATTCCGACAGCATGAAGCAGACAGCTGTGCGGGCTGAGTACACGTTTAGCATCAGCCTCGTCAGCAGAGATGTGGCAACGGGCCGCGCAGTCTATACGATCAGCACCAATATCCCCGACTGTACGGCTGCCAACGTAACATGGCGTCTCTTTTCCGACCATTGTAGCGGCTTTCTTTCGGGCGGACAGTATATTGTCGACGAATCCAGCATGACAAACGGCGAATCGTATTACCTGACTGCGGAGTATTACTATAGCGGCTACTCCTACGGAGCCGAATGCAACGTCACCTGCACATGGGGCAGCGACAATGCCGACGGATACAGTCTTTCCGGGATCCACACAGATGGCTGGGCAGGCGGATCCGCAGCTTCTGGGTTCAGAACAGAAATCCCGGACTGCACCAGTGCTGCCGTACCGGCAGCCCCAGACCAGCACAGCCGGAACTACGCAGCGCGATAGGCGCTGCAGCCACCGGTATGTACGGCGGGTATCCAAACACCGGTATGCGCCCCTTGTGAAGCTGCCCGCAGTATCATAACCCTTCGCGAACCCCCTTTTCCCCCCTCAGGCACAGCGCCCGGCCCCTCTGCGGAGCCGGGCGCTGATTCTTTCCATCAAACAGCCTCCCAGCAGGATGGAAAAGCTGGGGCCGCCGGAGGCATCCCGGTGATCGAATCAGAATCTCCCTACTTGTCATTTGCTCCGGTTTCGTGTAAAATAGAACAAATATTGCAATTTGAAAGATCTCCGCCCTGGAGATCGGGAGGACTATCATGCAGTGGATCGAACTGACCATCAAAACGGCTCCGGCGGCCATTGACCTTGTCTGCGACCGGCTGACCGTGCTGGGCTTTGACAGCTTCATCATCGACGATCAGGAGCAGTTTCATGAATTTCTGGAGCAGAACCGTCAGTACTGGGACTATGTAGACGAGGATCTGGAAAAGCAGATGCAGGGACTTTCGCAGATCCGGCTGTATCTGGAGCAGAACGCTTCCGTGCCGGAAACGGTCGAAAGTCTGAAAAGCCAGCTGGCCGCGCTGCGCGCGCAGTACCCGTCGGTGGACTTCGGCTCTCTCGACGTACAGCTGGCAAACGTCAAGGACGAGGACTGGGAAAACAACTGGAAGCGGTACTATCAGCCGCTGCCCATCGGCGAACGGCTGCTGGTCGTTCCGGAATGGCTGCACCCGGAAAACCCGGAAAACCGCGTCGAGGTCCTGCTCGACCCCGGCATGATCTTCGGCACCGGCGCGCACGCGTCCACGCAGATGTGTATGCGCGAGCTGGAACGGGCCATTCAGGGCGGCGAGCGCGTGCTCGATCTCGGCAGCGGCAGCGGCATTTTGTCCATCACTGCCGTCCTGCTCGGCGCGGCCCACGCCACGGGCGTGGACATTGACCCCAAGGCCGAGGACATTGCCCGGGAAAACGCCGCCATCAACCAGATCTTCTCCGACCGCTTTACCGCCGTCACCGGCGACGTGATCGGAGACAGGGCCATGATGGAATCGCTCAGGGGACATTACGATGTGGTGCTGGCCAATATCGTGGCCGACGTCATCATTCCCTTGAGCCGCGTCGTGCCGGAATTTTTGCAGGAGGACAGCGTGTTCATCTGCTCCGGAATTCTTAACACGCGCCTTGCGGAGGTTCTGGCCGCATTGGAACAAAACGGGCTTCAGATCATCTCCACCGAACAGCAGGAGGACTGGTGCCGCGTGACCGCCGCGCTGCCGGAAGCGTGACGGGAGGAAGGAGAACCCCATGCGTATTTTTTCCTACCGCAACAAGCGGACGCTGCGGCGCATTGCGCTGATCGCGCTGCTGGCCGTCGTTCTGCTCGGCCTGCTCATTCTCGCGCGCATCAGCTATCTGGGCCGCTACGTCGTGTATTCGCCAAACGGCGTGTATTTTGACAAAACGCAGAAGCTCCAGCGCACCCCGCAGACGCCGGAAGCGCCCGCCGACGCAGAGGACTATCCATTTGAAACGATCCTGTCCGCCGCTGCCGAGGAAACGGACGTCGACCCGAACGCGGTGCAGCTGCAAGGCTTTTATATCTCCACGACCATGCTGGCAAACAGCGTGGACGAGGTGCGGCAGGCGCTGGCCGACGCGGACGGCTATAACGCCGTGCTCATCGACGTCAAAAGCCCGCTCGGCAATTTCTATTATTCGACCGACATCGCCGACGCCCAGACGGCAGACGCGGACATCGCCGCCTGCGACGCGCTCATAAAGGAGCTGACCGAAACGCCGGACCTGATCGTGATCGCCCGCGTGCCCGCGTTCTCCGACCCGAATTTTGTCGCCAAGCACTATTCTTCCGCCCTGACGACGACCTCCGGCGATCTGTGGATGGACGAGCGGCGCTGCTACTGGCTGCGGCCCGACTCGCTCGACGCGCGCAGTTATCTGGCTGCCATCGCGCTGGAGCTTGACGCACGCGGGTTTGACGAGGTGCTGTTCGATAACTTCACCGTACCGGACGACAGCTCCATTGCATGGGACGCCGAGGCTATCACGCAGGTCGCCGCATTGGAGGACTGCGCGGAGACGCTGGGCGCGAATCTGACCGGCAGCTCCATCCGCCTCGCGCTGGGCACGACGGTCCCGTCCGTCGCGCAGTATGCCAGCCGCGTGTATATCACGACAGAAAAGGCCAACGACGTAATGACCATGACCGAGGCCATGGGCGAGGTGCTGCCGGATCCGGCCACGCAGCTCGTTTTCGTCACGACCTCCCACGATACCCGGTTCGACGCCGCAGGCGTCATCCGGCCGCTGATGGGCGATGACAGCGGAGACTGAAACCGCCGCAGAATAAAGAGGAACATCCATGATCGATCTATCTGTAAAGGACCTGGTCAAGAGCTTCGACGCCGACACGAATCTGCTCGACGGCGTGAGCTTTGACATTCAGGCAGGCGAGCGTGTGGGCCTGCTCGGGCGAAACGGCGCGGGCAAGACGACGCTCTTCAAAATACTGACCGGAGAGCTGGACTACAATACCGGCGAGGTGCGCTTCGCGCCGGGCCGGAAGGTCGGCCTTATCTCCCAGATCCCGCATTACCCGGCGGGCTATACGGTAGAGGACGTGCTGCGCACGGCGTTCCGGGAGCTTGCGAATATCCAGAGCAAAATGCGCCGTCTGGAAGAGCAGATGGCCGCGCAGCCGGACAAGGCGCTGCTTGCCGAATACGACGCGCTTTCCACGCGCTTTCAGACCGGCGGCGGCTATGAGACGGATATGCAGACCGACAAGATCTGCAACGGTCTCGGCATCCCCGCCGCGCAGCGGCAGCAGGACTTTGACAGCCTTTCCGGCGGCGAAAAGACGCGCGTGAATCTGGCGCGGCTGCTGCTGGAAAAGACGGATATCCTGCTGCTCGACGAGCCGACGAACCATCTGGATATGCACGCGGTCGAATGGCTCGAGGGCTATATTGAAAAATTCAGGGGAACCGTCCTGACCATCTCCCACGACCGGTATTTTCTTGACCGCGTCGTGACCCGCATCATCGAGCTGCACGATGGGAAGGCGGAATTTTATTCCGGCAACTATTCGTTCTACGTGCAGGAAAAGCAGGCGCGTTTCGACCTGCAATTGAAGCAGTATGAAAAGGAGCAGGCCAAGCTCGGCCAGCTCGGCTTCACGCTCGAGCGCATGAAGGGCTGGGGCATCAACAACCGCACGCTCTACCGCCGCGCCATGTCCATCCAGCACCGCATGGAGCGCATTGAAAAGACCGACCGGCCCACGCAGGAGAAGACCCTGCGGGCGCGCTTCGCCCAGCGGGACTTTTTCGGCGACGAGGTTTTGTCCGTCAAGGGACTCGGCAAGGCGTATGACGGCAGGACGCTGTTTTCGGACGTCGAATTGCAGGTCGCGGGCGGCGAACGCATTGCGCTGCTGGGCGACAACGGGACCGGCAAGTCCACGTTTTTAAAGCTCCTGCTCGGCGAGGAGGCCGGTGCGGGCCGCGTGAAGTTCGGCCCCACGGTCAAGTGGGCCTACCTGCCGCAGATCATTCACTTCGCCCACCCCGAACGGACGCTGCTGGACACGATGCTCTATGAAAAAAACTGCTCCGTGCAGACCGCGCGCGACCGGCTGGGCGCGTATCTGTTCGAGGGCGAGGACGTGTTCAAGACCGTTTCGAGCCTGTCCGGCGGCGAACAGAGCCGTCTGCGGCTGTGTATGCTGATGGATGAGAAGATCAACCTGCTCGTCCTCGACGAGCCGACGAGTTTTCTCGACATCCGCTATAAGCTGGAGCTGCTGACCATCCTCAAGCGCATGGTGCGCGAGGAGCACCTCGCCGTCCTCATGTCCCTGCACGAGCTGGATCTTGCCGCCCGCGTCTCCGATACCGTCGTCTGCGTCGCGGGCGACCGGATCGACCGCGTCGGCCCGCCCTCGGAAATTTTCACGCCCGACTATATCGCGGCGCTCTATCGCATGGAGCCGGGAAAATACGATCCCTGCTTCGATTCCTTGGAATTTGTCCCCGGAGGTGCCAGATGAGCGAACAAACCGGAACCTTCTATGCCGTCTCCGTCGGGCCCGGCGACCCGGAGCTGCTGACGCTCCAGGCCGTCCGCGTTCTGGAGAACACGCCCGTCATCGCCGCGCCGCAGACGGCGTCCGGCCAGATGCTCGCGCTCGACATCGCGCGCGGCGCGGTCGATTTGACCGGAAAATCCGTTCTGCCGCTCCGATTCACGATGTCGCATGACGCTGCCGTCCGGGCGGAAAGCTATCGCGCGGCGGCGTCCGCCGTCGAGGCCGAGCTGCGGCAGGGAAGAGACGTTGCGATGGTCAACCTCGGTGACGTCGCCCTCTTCGCTACGGCGTATTACATCTTCGCGGAGATCGAGCGGGACGGGTTTCCGGCCAGAATGCTCCCAGGCGTGACGAGCGTCGCCGCCGTGGCGGCCCGCCTCGGGCAGAGCCTGACCGAGATGGAGCAGCCGCTCCACATCCTTCCGGCGAGCTGCGATCTGGATGCGGCGCTGGCCCTCCCGGGCACGAAGGTGCTGATGAAATCCGGCTCCGCCATCCACGAGACCGTTGCAGCGCTGGGGCGCGCGGGTCTGTTGAAGCGGGCCTCGATGGTCGCCGACTGCGGCCTGCCCAGCGAGCGGGTCTTCCGCGATCTGCGGGAGATCCCGGAAAATGTCAGCTATTTTGCCACCATTCTTGTCCGATCGGAGTGAGCCTATGCAGCAAAATCTTCCGCGTCTGATCCTCGCCGGGACGAACAGCGGCTGCGGCAAGACGACCGTGACCTGTGCCGTTTTGCAGGCGCTCGTGAACCGCGGCCTTTCAGTCGCCGCCGCGAAATGCGGCCCCGATTATATTGACCCGATGTTCCATAGCCGCATCATCGGGGCCAAAAGTTCGAATCTCGATCCGTTTTTCTTCGACGAAAATACGCTTCGCTTCCTCCTCGCGCAGAATGCCTCCGGCTGTGATGTCACGGTCATTGAGGGCGTCATGGGCTATTACGACGGCCTCGGCCTGACCAGTACGCGCGCCAGCACCTACGAACTCGCGCAGAAGACGGTCTCGCCCGTGGTCCTCGTTGTGAACGCGCGCGGCGCGGCACTCTCGGTGCTGGCGTCGGTACGCGGCTTTCTGGACTTTCTGCCGGACGACCGCATCTGCGGCGTCATCCTCAACGGCTGCACCGCGATGACCTACGCGCCGCTCGCGCGTGTGCTGGAAGACCGCCTTGGCGTCAAGGCATGCGGCTTTCTGCCGAATCTGCCGGACTGCGCGCTGAAAAGCCGCCATCTCGGCCTTGTGACTGCGGCGGAGGTCGCAGATCTGCGCGAAAAAATGCAGCGCCTCGCCGCTGAGGCCGAGCAGACGATCGATCTGGACGCGCTGCTGACCATCGCGCGCGAAGCGCCAGCGCTGGACGTTGTGCCGCCGACGCTTCCGGCGCCCGGCGCACCGGTGCGCATCGGTGTTGCGCGGGACAATGCGTTCTGCTTTTACTATGAAGACAGCCTCGGCCTGCTCCGGACGGTCGGCGCGGAGCTCGTGCCGTTTTCTCCGCTCTCTGACAGCGCCTTGCCCGCCGGACTCGACGGCCTCTATCTCGGCGGCGGCTATCCGGAGCTCTATGCCGCGCAGCTGAGCGAAAATCGCTCCATGTGCAGCAGCGTCCGCGCCGCGCTGGAGGCGGGGCTGCCCTGCATTGCCGAATGCGGCGGCTTTATGTACCTGACAGAGGCTATCGGGGAGCATCCGATGGTGGGCTTTCTGCCGGGGCGCTGCTTCGACGCCGGGAAGCTCGCACGCTTTGGCTACGTCACGCTGACGGCCGAGCGGGACAACCTGCTCTGCCGCGCGGGCGGATCCATCCCTGCACACGAATTCCACCACTGGGATGCGGAGCAGACCGGAGACGCCTTCACGGCGGCGAAGCCCTTCGGCCGCAGCTGGCCGTGCGTCTTCGCCACGGACACCCTCTACGCGGGCTATCCGCATTTCCATTTTTACGCGAATCCATCCTTTGCCGTCCGCTTTCTGGACGCGTGCCGAAAGGGGAAAAACCATGCTGGAACAGATCAGACCGATGGACATTGAGCGCCGCAGCTTCGAGATCATCACCGAGCTGCTGGGAGACCGTAAGCTCGACCCTGAAAACGAGCTCGTCATCAAGCGCGCCATCCACACGACTGCCGACTTTGACTATGCCGACAATCTCGTCTTCTCCGACCACGCGGTCACGAAGGGGATCGAGGCGCTGCGCGCCGGCTGTGACATCGTCACCGATACGCAGATGGCGAAGGCCGGCATCAACAAGACCATTCTGGCCTCCCTCGGCGGGGAAGTCCACTGCTTCATGTCCGATCCGGACGTTGCCGCGGAGGCAAAAGCGCGCGGCGTCACCCGCGCCATCGTCTCGATGGAGCGGGCTGCACAGCTCCCCAAGCCCTGCATCTTTGCCATCGGCAACGCGCCGACGGCCCTTGTCTCGCTCGAGGCCCTGATGGAAGCGGACAAGCTGCACCCGGCGCTCATCATCGGTGTGCCGGTCGGCTTCGTCAACGTCATTGAGAGCAAGGAGCTCGTCATCGCGAACTGCCGCGCGCCCTATATCGTCGCGCGCGGGCGCAAGGGCGGCAGCAATGTCGCCGCCGCGATCTGCAACGCGATGCTCTACCAGATCCGGCGCTGAGATGGAAGAATATGTAATCAAGAACGGAAAACGACTCCGTCTCGGCTATACGACCGGCTCCTGCGCCGCTGCCGCCGCGAAAGCGGCGGCCTGGATGCTCCTGACCGGCCACGAAAAACGAACCATCGATCTGCTCACGCCAAAGGGCGTCTCCCTGACGCTGGACGTGCTCGAGATCATGAGAACCCCCGATACCGTCTCCTGCGCCATCCGCAAGGACAGCGGCGACGATCCGGACGTCACGCACGATACCCTCGTGTTTGCAGCCGTCCAACGCACGGAAACACCCGGCGTCACGATCGACGGCGGCGCGGGCGTGGGCCGCGTGACGAAGCGCGGGCTCGACCAGCTGGTCGGCGCGGCGGCCATCAACTCCGTCCCGCGCCGCATGATCCGCGAAAACGTCGAAGAGGTCATGCGCCTCTGCGATTATTGCGGCGGCCTGGCCGTCATGATCTCTGTGCCGGAGGGCGAGGCGCTCGCAAAAAAGACCTTCAACCCCCGCCTCGGCATTGTCGGCGGCATTTCCATCCTCGGTACGACCGGCATCGTCGAGCCGATGAGCGAGCAGGCCCTCGTCGACACCATCCATGTCGAGCTGCGGCAGCGTCGGGCGAACGGTGCGGACTATGTCCTGCTCACGCCGGGCAACTATGGCGCGGATTTCATCCGCGCGTCCATCGGCCTCGACCCGCGCACCGCCGTTTTGACCAGCAATTTCATCGGCGACGCGCTGGAGCATTGCCGTGCGCTCGGCTTCCGCGGTGCGCTGCTCGTCGGGCACATCGGCAAGCTCGTGAAGCTCGCGGGCGGCATGTGGAACACACACTCGAAGTGCGGCGACTGCCGCATGGAGCTCATCGCGGCGCATGCCGCCGCCCTCGGCCTCCCGCCCGCGCGCGTGGAGGAGGTGCTGGACTGCGCGACGTGTGACGATGCGCTCCGCATCCTGAAAGAAGAACAGTTATATGACGCGGTGCTGGCCCGCCTCGCGGAGCGCATCGAGTTTCATCTTGCGCACAAGTGCGGCGAGATGGCCGCCGGCGCGATCGTATTTTCCAAAGAATATGGCCTCCTGTGCCGGACCAGCCGCGCGCAGGAGCTGCTGGGAGCCATTATGGAGGGATAACTATGGTACATTTTGTCGGCGCCGGGAGCGGCGCACCGGACCTCATCACCGTGCGCGGCGCGCGGCTGCTCGGCGAGGCGGACATCGTCATCTATGCCGGGTCGCTCGTCAATCCAGCGCTGCTGGACGCTACGAAGCCGGGCTGTGAGATCCACGACAGCGCGAAAATGACGCTGGAGGAGGTCATTGCCGTCATCCGTCAGGCCGAGGCCGAGGGCAAGACCACTGTCCGTCTCCATACCGGCGACTCGAGCATCTATGGCGCTGTGCGGGAGCAGTTTGACGCGCTGGAAAAGCTGGGCATCGACTATGATGTCTGCCCCGGCGTCAGCGCCTTCTGCGGGGCCGCCGCGGCGCTCCGCGCGGAATATACGCTCCCGAACGTCAGCCAAACGGTCATCATCACGCGCGCACCCGGCCGCACACCCGTTCCCACCCGCGAGTCCATCCGCGCCCTCGCGGCCCACCACGCCACCATGGTTCTCTTCCTCAGTACGTCGCTGACAAAGCAGCTTCAGGCCGACCTGCTCGCGGGCGGCTACGAGGCGGAAACGCCGGCCGCCGTCGTTTACAAGGCGACGTGGCCAGAGGAGAAGATCTTCCGCTGCACCGTCGGCACGCTGCACGATACTGTCACGGCCAACGGCCTGACGAAGACGTCGCTGATCGTGGTCGGCGGCTGCCTCGGGGGCGACTATCTCCGTTCGCTGCTCTACGACCCCTCGTTCACGACCGAATTCCGCGAGGCCACAAAATGAACATTGCGATTTTCGCTTACAGCCGTACTGGATGCAAAACGGCGCGGCGTATCTGTATGGCGCTGCCGGAGGCGGAAACGCTTTGTTATGCGGTGCCGCGGCTGGCGGAGCCGGGATTTCTGCCGCTTGAAAAAGCGGTCTATGGCGCGGCGTTTTCGGAAATGGACGCGCTGATCTTTGTCGGTGCGGCTGGGATCGCGGTGCGGGAGATCGCGCCGTATGTCCGCGACAAACGGACGGATCCGGCGGTGCTCGGCCTCGACGAGCGGGCGAATTTCGTCATTCCGCTGCTCTCCGGGCACATCGGCGGGGCCAATGCGCTCGCCCGCAGGCTTGCCGCAGCGCTCGGCGCGACCGCCGTCGTCACCACGGCGACGGACGTGAACGGCAAATTTTCTGTCGACACCTGGGCGGCGGAGCACGGCTGCGCAATCTCCGATATGGGGGGCGCCAAACAGATTTCAGCGGAAATTTTAGAGCATTCTGTTCCGGTTTGCAGCGATTTTCCGATTCAAGGTCCGCTGCCGGACGGGCTGGTTTTGGGCGAGTCCGGCGAGCTCGGCATCTATGTCGGTTATCGGTGTTCTGCACCGTTTACGCACACGCTGCGCCTTGTGCCGCGCGTGCTGCGCGTTGGAGTCGGCTGCCGGAAGGGCATCTCGAGGGAAGCCGTCGAGGCAGCTATTCAAACGGCGTTTGCGAGCCATGACTTAGATTTGAATGCGGTGAAGGGCGTCTATTCCATCGACTTAAAGCGGCAGGAGGCGGGGCTGCTCGCCGCCTGCGAAGAGCATGGCTGGTCCGCGACATTCTATACAGCGGAAGAATTGCGGGCTGTGACGGGGGAGTTCACCGAATCTCCCTTCGTGCAGGGGGTGACAGGCATCGGCAACGTCTGCGAACGGGCGGCGATGCTGGGCGCGGAGCGGCTTCTGGTTCGGAAGTGTGCGGGAAACGGCGTGACCATTGCGGTCTCGGCGGAAACATGGGAGGTAGACTTTGGGTAAGGTATTTATCGTGGGCATCGGCCCCGGAAATGAGGAAAACAGGACTATTCGTGCCGACCGGGCGCTGGAAGCGTGTGATGTGATCGCCGGTTACCCGGTCTATGTCGATCTGGTGAAGGACCGCTATCCCGGCAAGGAGCTGGTCTCCACGCCGATGACGCAGGAGGCCAGGCGCTGCCAGATGGCGCTCGACCTCGCGAAGAGCGGGAAAACCGTGGCGCTCGTTTGCTCCGGCGACAGCGGGATCTACGGCATGGCCGCGCTGGTCTATGAGCTGCGCGGCGAGAACAGCGAGCCGGAGGTCGAGGTCGTCCCCGGGCTGACCGCCGCGTGCAGCGGCGGCGCGGTGCTCGGCGCGCCGCTGACGCATGATTTCGCGGTCATCAGTCTGTCCGACCGGCTGACGCCCTGGGAGACCATTGAAAACCGGCTGCGCTGCGCGGCGGAGGGCAACTTTGCCATTGCGATCTACAACCCGGCGAGCCACGGCCGCCCTGACCACTTAAAGCGCGCGTGTGACATTTTACTGCGTGTCCTGCCGGAGGAGCGGCTCTGCGGCATTGTCCGCAACATCGGACGTGAGGGGCAGAGCAGCCGCATTCTGACGCTCGGCGAACTGCAAGCGGCGGATGTCGATATGTTCTGCACCGTGTTTGTTGGAAATTCGTCCACAAAGGTCGTAAACGGCGCGCTCATCACGCCGAGAGGATACCGGAATGTATAAAATTTGCGTGTTCGGCGGCACGACCGAGGGCCGCGAACTGGTGGAATTTCTGAATGCGCAGCCGTGCGAGGTCACGGCCTGTGTGGCCACGGAATATGGACAGGCGCTGCTGCCCGAGGCAGAGCGGCTGACCGTTTCGGCCCGCCGGCTGCCGGCCGATGAGATCAAGGCGCTCTTGACGGACAGACAGTTTGACCTCGTGATCGACGCGACGCACCCCTACGCGGCGTCGATCACGAAGAGCATCGCCCGCGCGTGCGCCGAGACCGGTGTGGAGCGCTGGCGGCTGCTGCGCGGCGCGTCGGATGCGCCGGAGGATGCCGTTTTTGTCGAAAGCACCGAAAAAGCGATCGAATTTTTGGATCAAACAGAGGGGAACATCCTGCTCACCACCGGGAGCAAGGAATTGAAAGCATACAGTCAGATCAAGGACTTTGCGGAGCGCGTCTATGCGCGCGTGCTGCCGCTGGAGGACTCGCTCGTGCTTTGCCGTGAGGCGGGCGTCAAGGCGGCGCATATTCTGGCAATGCAGGGGCCATTCTCGGAGGAGATGAACACGGCGATGCTGCGCGCCATCGGCGCAAAATGGCTGGTGACGAAGGACGGCGGGGCCGCGGGCGGCTTCGCGGAAAAGGCGGCAGCCGCCGCGAAGACCGGCGTGCGCCTTCTGGTCATCGGACGGCCCGCAGAGGCGGACGGGATCGGACTTTCAGAGACGGTCGCGAGACTCTGTGCGCGGTTTTCGTTTGGGCGCGTGCCGCATGTTTGCGTTGTGGGCATTGGGCCCGGCAGCGAGGCGGCGCAGACGGGCGAGGTCCGTGCAGCGATCGAGCATACGGACTGCCTGATCGGCGCGGCACGGATGCTGGAGGTAGCGGCCCGGCCCGGTCAGCTGCGCGTCGCGGCCATCGCGCCGGACGCGATCGCGGCGGCCATTGCGGCGCACCCGGAATGTTCGAATTTTACGGTCCTGATGTCCGGGGATACGGGATTTTTCAGCGGCACGAAGAAACTGCTCCCGCTTCTGCCGAATTGTCATGTCCGCGTGTTGCCGGGGTTGAGCTCGATGAGCTATCTCTGCGCGCGGCTCGGGAAGCGCTATGAGGAGGCCGTGCCGGTCAGCCTGCATGGGCGGGAACACGACATCGCGGCCGATGTGCGCGCACAGGAAACGGTCTTCGCGCTCGTCGGCGGCGAGGGCGGCATGGCGAAGCTCTGCGCGCGGCTCGTGGATGCGGGCCTTGGTCAGGTCCGCGTCAGCGTCGGCGAGCGGCTGAGCTACCCGGACGAGAAGATCACCTGCGGGACGGCGGCAGAGCTGGCATCGCGGGAATTTGACAAGCTCAGCGTGGCGCTGATCGAAAATCCGGCCCCGGATGCGGTCGTGACGCATGGGCTGCCCGACGAGGTATTTTTGCGGGAGATGGATCCGGCGCACGTTGTGCCGATGACAAAAAGCGAGGTGCGCGCCGTCTGCCTTTCCAAGCTGGCGCTGACGGAGCGCGCGGTCTGCTGGGATGTCGGTGCGGGCACCGGTTCGGTCTCCATTGAGATGGCTTTGCAGGCGAAGCGCGGACGCGTGTACGCCGTGGAGCGACAGGAAGATGCGCTGGCGCTGCTGGCGCGCAACAAGGCGGCGTTTTCCGCCGGGAATCTGGAGATTGTCTCCGGGACGGCCCCGGCGGCGTGCGAGGCGCTCCCGGCGCCGACGCATGTGTTCCTCGGCGGGACCGCGGGAAATTTGAACGGGATATTGGACGCCGCGCTGCGGAAGAATCCGCACGTCTGCATCGTGGCGACGGCGGTGACGCTGGAGTCTGTGGGGGCGCTGGCGGCGCGCATGGCGGACTTTGAAAAGGCGGAATGCGTCAGCCTGCAGGCGGCCCGTGCGCGGACGGCCGGAAGCTATCACCTGATGCAGGGACAGAACCCTGTGTATATTTTCACGATGCAAAACAGGAGGGAACAGGCATGAAATGGTCCCTATTTGCACTTTGCATCGGATTTTGCATCGATCTGCTGATCGGTGATCCGCACGGCCTGCCGCATCCGGTGGCCGCGATCGGACATCTCATCTCACTGCTGGAACGGCTGTTCCGCCGCCTTTTTCCGAAGACGCCCGGCGGCGAGCGGGCCGCCGGAGCCTGTATCTGGATCCTGACGGCACTGATCGCTGCGGCCCTTCCGGCGCTGCTCCTCTGGGGCTGCGCGCGCGTGAGCGTCTGGCTGCGGCTGGCGGTGGAGAGCGTGATGTGCGGACAGATCCTCGCGGCGAAGTCGCTGCGGGACGAGAGCATGAAGGTCTATGCGGCGCTGAAGCATGGGAGTCTGGACGAGGCCAGACAGGCCGTGTCCATGATCGTCGGACGCGACGTGGCGCGGCTGGATGCGCGCGGCGTGATGCGCGCGGCGGTGGAGACCGTGGCGGAGAACACGTCGGACGGCGTGATCGCACCAATGCTGTTTCTGGCGATCGGCGGCGCGCCGCTCGGTTTTTTCTACAAGGCCGTGAACACGATGGATTCGATGCTTGGCTATGTGGAGCCGCCGTACAAGGACATCGGACTTGTGCCCGCGCGGATGGACGATGTGTTCAATTTTATCCCCGCGCGGCTGTCGGCACTGCTGATGCTGGCGGCGGGGGCGCTGCTGCAGCTGGATGTGAAAAACGGCTGGAAGATCTTCCGCCGGGATCGCTGCAAGCATGCGAGCCCGAACTCGGCGCAGACGGAATCGGTCTGCGCGGGACTGCTGGGGCTGCGGCTGGCGGGCGATGCGTGGTACCACGGGGTGCTGCACAAGAAGGACTATATCGGCGACGCGAAGCGGGAGATCGAACTGGAGGACATCCCGCGCGCGGGGCGGCTGATGTATCTGACGGCGGTTCTGGCGCTCGTGGTGTTCGGCGTGGGGAAAGCGCTGTTGATCGTTCTGTGAATTTTGAGGAAATGCGATGCTTTATGGAGTTAAAAACCCGCATGGCGGGGACCGATACGGCGATGGGATCGCGCTCGACTTTTCGGCGAACGTGAGTCCGCTCGGCACGCCGAAGTGTGTGACCGAGGCGATTGAACGGGGCCTGCCTGAGCTCTACCGCTATCCCGATCCCTACTGCCGGGCACTTGTGCAGGCGATCGCGCGCTATGAAGGGGTGCCGGGAGAATTCATTCTCTGCGGGAACGGCGCGTCTGAGCTCATCTACGCCTATTGCGAGGCCGTGCGGCCAGGGCGCGCGATGGAGCTCGCGCCGACATTTTCGGAGTATTCGCTGGCTTTGCAGCGGAGGGGCTGCGGGGTCGTGCGCTTTGCGCTCAGTCAGGAGGAAAAGTTTGACTTGCAGGAGCGCTTTCTGGCGCGTCTTGCGCGCGAAAAGATCGATGCGCTGTTCCTCTGCAATCCGAATAACCCGACGGGACGGCTGATCGCGGGCGGGCTGCTGGAAAAGATCCTGCGTGTCTGCCGAGAGAACAACATTGCACTGTTTGTCGACGAGTGCTTTTTGAGCCTGTCGGACGGCGGCACCGATCTGACGCCGTTTTTGCGGGAGTTTCCGCAGCTTTTTGTTCTCAAGGCCTTTACGAAGAGCTTTGGTATGGCGGGGCTGCGGCTGGGGTACGGCTTGAGCGCGGATGGGGCCTTGCTGCGGAAGATGTCGGCGGCGGTGCCGCCGTGGAATGTCTCGGCGCTTGCACAGGCGGCGGGCGTCGCCGCGCTGGGCGATGCGGAATTTTTGGAGAGGAACCGCGCGGTCATCCGCGCGGAGCGCCCGCGGCTCGAAGAACGGCTGCGGGAGCTTGGCTTCTGGGTGTGTCCGTCGCAGGCGAATTACATTCTGTTTCGCGGTGAGGCGGGCTTGGCGGATCGGCTGCGCGAGCGCGGTGCTGCGATCCGCGACTGTGCGAATTTTGAGGGCCTGGGGCCGGGATGGTATCGCGCGGCTGTGCGGCTGCGGGAAGAAAATGATGCGCTGCTGGATGCGATGCGGCGGGCGAGGGAGGATGGAAGATGGCGCTGAATCTGATGCTGCAGGGAACGATGTCGAACGCGGGGAAGAGCCTGCTCGCCGCGGCGCTCTGCCGCATTTTCCGGCAGGACGGTTATCGCGTGGCCCCGTTCAAGAGCCAGAACATGGCGCTGAACTCCTTCATCACGGCCGAAGGCGGCGAGATGGGCCGGGCCCAGGTGGTGCAGGCAGAGGCGGCGGGGATCGCGCCGGATGTGCGGATGAACCCGATTTTGCTGAAGCCGACGACGGACTCTGGCAGCCAGGTGATCGTGAACGGACAGGTCGTAGGCAACATGCGCGCGACGGAATATTACCGGCGGAAACGGGAATTTCTGCCTGCGGTGACGGCGGCATATGAGAGTCTTGCGGCGGAATATGACGTGATCGTCATCGAGGGCGCGGGCAGCCCGGCAGAGATCAACCTGAAACAGGACGATTTTGTGAACATGGGGCTGGCCAAGCTGGTCGATGCGCCGGTGCTGCTGATCGGGGACATCGACCGGGGCGGCGTGTTCGCGCAGCTCTACGGGACGATCGCGCTGCTGGAGCCGGACGAGCGTACGCGCGTCAAGGGGACAATCGTGAACAAGTTCCGCGGTGACCGGGCCATTCTGGAGCCGGGACTGCGGCAGCTCGAGGTGCTCTGCGGCGTGCCGGTGGCGGGTGTGGTGCCGTACACGACGGCGGACATCGACGATGAGGACAGCCTGACGGAGCGGTTTTCGCGCGACACGGCGCGGAAGCTGGTCGACATCGCGGTCATCCGGCTACCGAAGATCTCGAATTTCACCGATTTTTCGCCGTTTGAGCGATATGAAAATGTGTCGCTGCGGTATGTCGACCATGTGGGCGCGCTCGGCACGCCGGATATGATCCTCCTGCCGGGGACGAAGAGCACGATCGCCGATCTCCGCTGGCTGCGTGAGCGGGGACTGGAAGCCGCGATCCTGAAGGAGGCGGCAGGCGGGACGCTGGTATTCGGCGTGTGCGGCGGATACCAGATGCTGGGCCGGTCCGTTTCGGACCCGGAGGGTGTCGAGGCCGCGGGGCTGACGGAACTGCGGGGCATGGGACTGCTCGAGATGGAGACCGTGTTCCACGGGGAGAAGGTGCAGCGGCAGACGGCGGGGATGTTTTCCGGTGTGGAAGGGATGCTTGCGGGGCTGAACGAACTGCGCTATGAAGGGTATGAGATCCACATGGGCCGCAGCGAGGCACAGATGCCCGCGCTGGCCGGGAACGGGAACGTCTACGGCAGCTATGTGCATGGGATATTTGACGCGCCGGGCATCGCGGATGAGATCCTGAAGGCGATCTGCGCGCGGCGCGGCGTGGCGTTTTCGGCGCTCGGGACCTTCGACCGGGCGGCATATCGGGAGCGGCAGTATGATCTGCTGGCGGACGCGGTGCGCGCGGGATTGAATATGGAATTCGTTTATCGGGTGTTGAGAAAAGAGATTTAGTTTTTTCAAAAGCGGGCGACCAATTGGCGAACACGCATAAGGACAACAACGAGATACCGCTCAGAGCAAGAGAAGTCCTTCCGGGAAACCGGAAGGACTTCTCCAACTATTGGAATCTGCTTTTCTATAGTCACGGCAGTCTAAGTTCAGGCATGCGTAGATGTCACCGATGCGATTTCACCACATTTCCCATTCGCCGCAAACCCATTTATCTGGGCATCGAAATATTATTAGATCAACACAACAGGGGAAACTGTGAGGCCCGCGAAGAAGCCCACAAGAGCTAATCTGATCATGAACGTCGAAGCTTTTTTTATGTATTTTATACTAGTGATGATTAAGACAATCGTCCCCACAAGCAAAGCACCTGACCCGTTGTCCAGTACAAAGGATATCAGTATAGCAACAACTCCACCAAGTGCGTATGCTCCATAATCGATCGACCGCATGGTTGCTTTTCGCAGTGCTGATTGAATCGCCACCAGTTCGGTCTACAATCGCGGCAATAATCATTACTCCTTTACGTAATCTCCAGAAGCTTTTGAGTGACACGATTCATGGTGTCAAGGTAGTATTTAAGCTCTGCATCATTCAATGTGCCGTCGTTCCATTCTTCCATCTTTTTTGTCATTTCTGAATACTGCTCCATAAATTTCAGATAATCAGATAACATTTCCGTGGCATTATCAGATTCTTGATATTTTTTCATGAAGGCAACATATTCATCAAAGAACTTTTCGTAACTATCCATAGCTTCCTTGAATGATACACGCATCCCATCAACCATTTCTTCAGAGGAACTATCATTTTCTGCTGGTTCAACTTCTTCGGGCTGTTCCGATATAGCCGGAACCTCCTCTATTTTTTCTTCTGATTCTGCATCACTATGCTCAGAAGTTGGGGCTTCTGCGGGGGTAATCTCAACCGGCTCTGTACTTTTCACTGTATTTTCTGTTGTTGATTCTGAGATGCCTTCCGTTGGATTTTCAGCAGCTTCCTTATCCTTACCGCAGGCGGTCAATCCAAGAACAAGTACAAACGCGAGGAACACACAAATAAGTTCTTTCATTTTTGTTTTCATTCTCCTTTTGTAAAAAATAAAAAGTGCGCCTCCAATGACGGAAGCGCACCGAAAAAGCACGTTCCCTCATTGTTGCCACACAATCTCTCCGTACCGCAGGGTATGAGAACGAGGGAAAGCACCTTTTACCAAGATGCTTCCCTACGATACGGAAAAAATCAATTGTGTGGCACTTGAATCATACCACAAATAATGTCAGTCCGCAACAGAATCCGTTATTTCTTTTTCCCATTCTTCCAGATTAACACCATAATCCGTCAGTTTGGAAGTGTAATGCCTTTTTCTTTTCGCAACTTAAGAAAAATACAATCCGGAAAAGCTTCTATTTTTCAAAAGTACCATTGACAAACGTTTGTTCTGATGCTATCATGTGAATCGTGACAGGAAATCCTGCCGACAACAGAATAATCCGAAGCGCACCATGAAAAATAATGAAGGAGCGCTGCGACCGAAAATGGCCGCAGCGCTCCTTTTGGTGCTCTTTAGGAAAATTTGGGGGTGGGATCACAATCCCAGACAACTGAATAACCAGCAACGCGGACAACACCGCAGGTCGGGAAACGCGCACGGCGCGCGCGAAGACCCGGAAGCAGTGAGCTTCCGGTGAGCGAGAAACGCACCGTGGGCAGCCTTGGCAGGCTGCATCATGCCGCCCAATCTGTTTGGACACACAATGTCCGGCCTGCACGTAAGACAGGCTGCCGTGGCTGGGGTTGAAAGCAGTCAAGACCCCTTCCACGAGCTGTGAGAGCTGCCAAGCTCTGTCCGCGCTGTTCCCCATCGCCGGGGCGCGAGCTGCAAATACGGCGGAAACAATTTCAAAAGAATGGAGGGTTTATGTCAGAAAACAAAAAATATTACTACATGAAGCTCAAGGAAAATTTCTTCAGCAGTGAGCGGATGGTTGTTCTGGAAACGATGCCGGACGGAATTCTGTATTCCAATTTGCTGCTCAAAATGTATCTGATGTCACTCAAGCACAACGGAGTTCTCCTGCTGCATGAAAATCTGCCGCACACGCCGCAGACCATTGCAACGTTTACCCGCCATCAGATCGGCACCGTAGAACGCGCGCTGCAAATCTTCCTAAAACTCGGCTTTGTCGAGCTGCTGACCGATGGTGCGTACTATATGCCGGATATTCAGCTGCTGGTCGGGCGATCCTCCACCGAAGCAGAGCGAAAACGCCGGGAGCGGCTGCGTTTACAAGCACAGAAGCTCCTGTCTAACTCAAAAGCGGACATTTGTCCACCAGAGAATAGAGATAAAGAGATTAGAGAACAGAAGTGCGCGCGGACAAATATCCGAACTTACGAAGTAACGGAGGAAGATGTCGTATGATGCCAATTACAGAAGAAGTCCATGCGTTTTTGACGGCAAATGCAGCTGCGCAGATACAGCGAGATGATGAGTATCTCGATCCCGCTGATGGATTGCTGCACTGCAAGACCTGTCATGGCTTGCGGCAAACGGTCATTCCTGCTCCCGGCGGAACAGGATTTCTCCGACCACGCTGCCTGTGCCCCTGCCAGAGTGCTGCGGAAAAACAGCGCAAAGCGGCAGAAGAAAAACGGGAGCGTCTGGAACGCATTCAGCGTCGAAAAGCACATGGGTTACAGGATCGCCGCCTCTACGATTGCACGTTTGCCAACGATAACGGAAAAACGCCAGGGCTGACTGCCAAAGCCAAGCGCTATGTGGAACATTGGGAGGATGCGGCACGGAAAAATATTGGACTGCTCCTGTTTGGCGATGTGGGAACCGGAAAATCCTTTCTTGCCGGGTGCATTGCAAACGCGCTGCTGGAGCAGGACGTGCCGGTTCTGATGACAAATTTCCCGACGATTTTGAATCGTATGACGGGACTGTTCGGCTCTGATCGTGCTGACTTTCTTGCCAATCTGAATGCCTATGATCTTCTGATTTTAGATGATCTTGGTGCAGAGCGGGGAACAGAGTATGCACGGGAACAAGTCTTTGCCGTGATCGATGCCAGATACCGAAGCCGCAAGCCATTGATCGTCACAACAAATCTGACGCTGGATGCACTCAAACACCCAGACGATCTTGCGCACGCCCGCATCTATGACAGGATCTTGGAAATCTGCGCCCCGATTCTGTTCAGCGGCGAAAATCTGCGCGTGGAAAAAGCGAATGAAACAAAAACTGCTGCCAGAAGTCTCCTGCTGCCGGGCAATGCCGCCTGAATCGCTGCCGTAGCGACTATTGTAGCGACTACAAAAGGCAAAAAATCAAATTTCGAACCGGCATAGCGACTAATGTAGCGACTACGGAATTCAAAGTGCAAAAAAAGCTAGATTATATGCGGTGTACGAAACGGCGGCAGGAGACGCAGGCTGCGTTTTAGGCTTTTCTTGCTGCGCAAGAAAAGCGCAAGCATCGCCGTTTGATATCAAACCGGCACTTGCAGGGAGAACCCAGACCCCAATATGCCGCCCACCGGCGGTGGAAAGGAGACTCGATGAACGAAGAACCATACAAGATCTGTCTGCGACTGAACGCCGATGAAGCCCAAAAGCTGATCACGAATGCCAAAGCCTGCGGCCTGACACGAACCGCATACCTGCGCAGGCTGCTGAACGGATATGATCTCAAACCCAGACCATCCGCAGAGATGGAAGCGCTGCGCACTGAAATCCATCAGATCGGCAACAACATCAACCAGATCGCCCGCAAAGCAAACGCCGGATTTGCCACTCGGGAAGAAACCACACGAGCGTTACGAATGCTGGACGAGGTCTACGGTCTACTCTATGAGGTTGCGAAACGATAATGGCAATTACAAAGATTCTGTACCGGAACGGCGGCTTGCGGCAGGCGATTGATTACATCACAAATCCTGTTAAAACAGATGAAAACCTGCTGACCGATTATGTCCGCTGCGATCCCGGTCATGCCGCGCAACAGATGATGGACACAAAGCGCGCCCTTGGCAAAACCGCCGGACGGCAGTGCTATCACATCATTCAGTCTTTCAAGCCGGACGAGATCACGCCGGAGCTGGCACATGAGATCGCCAAGCAATTCGCAGCCGAGCATTTGCCGGGATATGAAGCTGTCATTGCGACCCATGTGGACAAAGCACATATTCACTCGCATATTGTGTTCAACTCGGTCAATGCCGTCACCGGGAAAATGTATCACAGCACCTGTGAGAATTACTACAGGCAGATTCGCGGCGTTTCAGACCAGCTGTGCAAAGCGCATGGTTTGAGCATCGTTTTGGAAAACGATGAAAAGAAAGCCGTCAGCTATGCGGAGTGGCTGCGTCAGAAAAAGGGCCAGCCGACGTTCCGCTCTATGCTCGAAGCGGACCTGCGCGATGCCATCGAGGACGCCAACGATCTCGGACACTTCTTTATGCTCATGGAGCATAGGGGCTATGAGATCCATCACGGCAAACGCCTTGGATTTCGGTTACGCGGGCAGGAACATTTCATGTGTCCGGAACGCAGAAATCCTGATTTCTCGGAAGAACGTATCGAGCAGACCATTCTGGGCAATCTGGAGCAAATTGAAGCCGGAAGGAAACCTGCCTTCACGCCGAAGCCAAAGCCGCAGCCATACCGCCCACATCCAAAGTACACAGGATTCCTTGCGCTGTATTATCACTACTGCTATTTGCTCGGTCGAATTGAAAAACGGCAGTATCCACCACGTATGACGCCGCACCTGCGAAAAGAGATCATGAAGGCTGATGTTTACAAAGCGCGTCTGAAGTTCCTGCAAGAGAACAATATCACCACGGCAGATGATCTGACCGCCTGCTTGCAGCAGGCAGAGAATGAGGTCACACAGCTTGCCAAGCAGCGCACGATTCTGAATGTGCGCAAGAAAAAGCGAAAGAAGCTCTTTGACGCGCTGGCAGCAGAAGCTGCCTTCGCCGGATTTGAACCGAGAAAAGCAGAATATGACGATGCAAAAGAGGTCCTGGATACTTGCGGCATTCCACGCGAAGCCTTGCTGGCAGAAAAAGCGGATCTCTATGAGCAGCTTGCGCAAGTCAATCAGCAGATCCGGCAGGAGCGCTGGAAGCTCAAGCAATGCAAGGAAATCTCGGAGACGGCAGTCATCATGCAACGGGACATCGACCGCGTTGAACAGCAGCCGCAGCGGATAGCTGACACGCGCCAGCGGTAAGGCGCGTCGTGCCGATGTGTGCGGTTTTGCAGGCTGACCGCGCATCCGTGCAGGTCTGCGCTACACAAACGCCGCGTCCGCCCACCGTGCGGCGCAAAAAAAACGAGGGCTGGCATCAAGCCAGCTCTCGCCTTACAAATCGAACAAAGGAGATGATCCATGACAGCATCACGCAGCCCAGCATCACCAGAAAAATCCCATCCGCCAGTGTCGTGTGCACACGATACCACGGTTGAAATACAGTGAGCATCAGCACCAGGTACACCAGCGGAATGGACAATCTCAATCTTATTGCAATACGAATCAGCAAAAGCAGCAAGTGAAGCATCATGGAAAAACAAGCAGTTACCATCGGCGATCCTCCTCAAACGGTTTGTCGGATGTTAACTCTCCTGGCTGCTTTTTGCAAGTACATAGATTTCTGATTGGACAATTCTTCTCGGCCTTTCAAAAACAAATTTTGATTCCCTGAATGGGAGAAAGGAAGCCATATGAACCAGAAACAGTATCACTCGCTGGAAGAATTGCCCCTGATGATGAACATGACAGATGTTGCTGCCGTCCTTGGTATTTCCAGAGCCGGAGCGTACAAGCTCGCCCACAGTGCAGATTTCCCGGCGTTTCAGATCGGCAGGCGCATCGTTGTCTCGCGGGAAAACTTCCTCGGCTGGCTGGACCGGCAGTCCACAGAACAAAAATGTGCCTGAGCGCAAAAAGTACTCGCTATTTCACTGTGTTTGTGGTAGTTGTGTGAGCTACCGGAAAAGGAGGAATTTACATGAGCAAAAAGCGAGCCAACGGCGAAGGCAGCATCCGCAAACGGAAGGACGGACGCTGGGAGGGCCGATATACCGCCGGGTATGACAAGGACGGAAAGGTCATCACGAAAAATGTTCTCGGGAAAACGCAGGCAGAAGTCAAAGAAAAGCTGAAAACAGCGATCGAAGAAAGCCAGAAGCTTGACCCGACCCGCACGGGGCAGTACACCGTGCAGACATGGGTGACGTTGTGGTACGAGGTTTTTATCAAGCCGCAAATTCGCCCGAATACGAAGCAGTTCTACCGCAACTGCATGGAAAACCATCTCTTTCCCGCGCTGGGTGACTGCCCGCTGGAAAAGCTGAGCACCATTCAAATTCAGCGCGCGATCAACGAGATGAGCGAGCACGGCAGAAATCACTACTACAGCCACATTCCGCTGAAAGAAACGACGCTCAGCCCACGCATTGTGCAGGGTATCCTCGGAATCCTGCGGAAAAGTCTCGATCAGGCCGTCGCAGAAAAGCTCATTCTGAGCAATCCGGCAGCAAACTGCAAAGCCCCGAAAAACGGTACGAAAAGAAATGAAAGTGCTGCCGGAAGAACTGATCGGGCCATATCTGCACGAAGCGAAGCAGCGCGGCGTGTTTGCGCCACTCTATCTGGAACTGACCAGCGGGCTGCGCCGGGGAGAATTGCTGGCCCTGCTCTGGAAAGATCTGAACGTGAAGGACCGAACACTTTCCGTTACCAAAAGCGTCTGCCGCATCGACCATCAGCTTGTTGTCAGCCAGCCAAAAACGAAAAACTCCCTGCGACTGCTGACACTTCCGGAGAGCACCGTGCAAATTCTGGTGGAAGAACACGAAAAGCACCCGGATAATCCCTATATGTTCCCGTCCCCGAAAACCGGAGAAATGCTCGACCCGGCATCCTTCCGCGCCATGCATGACCGGATTCTGGAAGCCATCGGCGCAGAACATGTGAGATTTCATGACATGAGACACACATTCGCGACCTTGGCACTCAAAAACGGCGTTGACGTGCGGACACTCTCCGAAATGCTCGGACATTACAGCGCGGGGTTCACGCTCAGCACCTACGTCCACTCCACGCCCAGCATGCGCGTGCAGGCTGCGGACACCATCGGTCAAATGATCGGCCGGGAAGTCGTGTGACGCAAAGCATAGAGGGCGCGCTGTCAAAACGGCAGCGCGCCCCTTTTCTCGTGAAAAAATACCGATTTTATGTACGTCTTATGCGCTGCGGAATGGTCTTTTCGTGCTATTTCGTACTGTTTCGTACACCGACGTACATCGCGGTTTGGGTCACGGTTTGGGTCGAAACGCATTTTCAAAAATATGGTTGAACTTTTCGGCCAGAAAAGTGCAAGAAAAAGCTCCGAAATCAAGCAATTTCGGAGCTTTTTATGGTGGACAGTACAGGACTCGAACCTGTGACCCCATGCACGTCAAGCAGGACAGGCCATTCTCAGGTCGTAGCTGCTGCAAGACTTTCCCGTACTTTCAGTATGTTTGGGCATTTCGGAACCCTCACTTAGATAGCACTTCGTTTCAGTTCACTGTCGTATTTTTGTCGTACGAATCGGGCGTCTCTGCGGTCGCAGGGGCGTTGCTTTTTTAGCTGATCGATACGGCATCCTGCATAAGATTTCCGGTGACGGAATCAATGACAACAAAGTGCAGGCCGTCAAAAAGCTCCAACTGCAAAATGATGTGATCGTCAACAAACTGGATGCCGTCGATCTGTGTAATATCCTGCGGCAGACTTGTCTTCCAGAGCAGATTGCCGTCCAGATCGGTTTTGATCACAGCGTCTGCCTTTGCTTTGCCGACGCTCAGAACACCGTCATTCATTTTACGAATTTCCTGCTTCTCTCCGATGAAAGCCGGGGGAAAAGTGTCCTCGCCCGTCTCCATGTTGACGATATACAGGGAATTGTTCGCTGCCAGATAGATATTATTCTTCGTGTAATCGTAATGAGCCGATGTGGTCTGATCGAATTCCCGCTGCCAGAGCTTCGTGAAGCTCTTATCATAATAGTCCAGCGTAAGCTTTTCCATGTCCTGATCGAATGTGAACAGCAGGAAGTGCTCAAAATCCGCCGAGAATTCCAGATAGCGCTCAATAGTTGGATCTGCACCGATCAACCACCAGTCCGTGCCTGTTTTCGTATCTTCGATGAATCCCCGTTTTGTATAGAACCGATATGATGTAAATTTTGAGTTTGACTGATTTTCCGGTTCTACAACGTAAAATGGGTTGTCTTCAAAACCTCCACATTGGACACCCTGCATATCTTCCTGATAGACAGCCTCGCGCACTTCGACGTTATCCCCGAAAACAGCCTTTGCAACCTCGGTGATATCGTTTACGTCGTATCGCTCGCAATCATCGTAATCGTATTCAGTCCAGAAATACACATGACTGGCCTCGATTCGCGGCATGGTATAGGAGGTTCCGTCAATTTCTGTTGATTTTATTTCAGCATAGCGTCCGTAAATCTCAACATGGTCGCCCTCGACAAACCATGTATCACCAAGATCACCCGTGACTGTGATGTACGCGCCCTGCATCTGCTCCCGATATGGATCGTATTCATCCGGGAAATTCCACATATAATAGTCAGCTTGATCCAAAGGATATTTGTGGATAAAATATTCTGTGAAGCTGTCTACCAGCCAGAGAACGATTTCAAACCGCTTGCCATCCTCGGAAATGATCTTTTTTACCTCTCCGTCCAGATGGATATTCGCGCCCATGTACACAGTCGGATATCGCTGCAGAAACTCATAATCCGGTACGTTCAGATAGTCATTATCGAAATAGTTGAGGATCGCTTTCTGCTGATCTGTCAACTCAGCCTGTGCAGTATCGATCTTGATGTTCCGCAGGCCGATATCCGTGTCATGCTCCGGATTACTGGCCGCGAACGCCTCCTTTGCACTGGCGTCGGCCTCTTCTTGTATCTCCTGCCCGCTCTGTTCTGATGCGGTTTGGGTTTCCTCTGCGTTTGTGTCCAGTTTATCACCGCTTGCGCAGGCAGTCAACAACAGGATCGCGCAAAGCAGCAAAGCGCATAGAATCTTTTTCATTTTTCCTGTCCTCCCTATGTACAGGGCACGTCTTTTGCCATATAGCAGGGGTAATTTGCGTATCCCAATACGCAATTAAGCGTTATCCCCGCTTAATTGCTATGGCGTTCAGATCAATCCCCTCAATGGTGTCAAGATTTTCATTGAATTTGTTGGGCTTATGCTTCCTTAGCAGAAGCACTTGTTTTTCTGCGTAGTCAACAACATAGTTATAATCCCGCAGACTATCTCCGAGATATTTTCCTAATGCGCTGCCGCCGGCAATCACAACACCCGCACCCAGCGTAAGAAATGCGCCGATAGCTGCACCGATACCGATTCCAATGTTGCCTATCAACCGTTTGCTTTTACTGTATGTGACTTCTTTATCTAATTCTGAAAAAAGCTCTCTGTCTTTCGTGATAATCACTGCTGTGTTGTTTTTAATTGCGCAATAAAGATCTAGTTTGTTGTCTACAAAGACCGGAGTATATACCGCCATCTCAAAAGCCTCCTCATTACTTTTTTGCTGCTTTCATTTTCTCTTTCAGGTTCTTTGCCGAATATTGAAATGCCAGACCTTGTATCGTGTCTCCCTTTTTCATGGCGTTTTTGCCGCGGATACGAACCAAAACAACGTGCGCGCTCTGTTCGTCTTTTATCATTGCGTATTTAATAAGCGCGTCTGCGATCTCCTGCCCCAAGCCAAGCGCTGCACTGATTGCAGCAGCGCCAGCCGATGTAAACGTTACCGCCATTATTGCGGTAGCCGCTGCCGCTGCGACTGGAAGGACGGCGATTGACACTACGCATGCGGCTATTCCTGCGACTACTCCGGTGACTCCTACTGTACCAACCACGCCATTGACAGTATCAAAGCGCTTCGATTTCTGCATCGCATTCTTTACGACGGTCTCGATTTCTGCATTATCCACGATAATTGCAGTCCGCTTCAGTCGTACCGCTGCTTGGAATTCATCTTTTGTTTTTACCGTAACGGGAACAATTTCATTTGGCATGACAAGGCCTCCTATTCTGCCGTTCATAGAGAATATTCACGCTATCAGAACAAGCTGTTATAGCAATTATAATATTTTCTCCTGTTAATGTCAATTCTATAGACATTAAATATAATGTCTATAGAGATTTGATTCACGCTGAAAACTCATATAGCATTAACAAAAAGATGCTTATAGGCGGTGATGAAGATCGACGAACAGAAGAAAAAGATTACAGAGGCTGTTGCCGCGCGAATCCGGCAATTACGGCTTGAAAAGGGATTCAGTCAGGAGGAGGTAAGCCTGACTGCCGGTATCAATCCTGCCTATTATGGACAGGTCGAACGCGGGCTGAAATGCCCGACGATCGACACGCTTTATAAGATCTCACTTGCGCTGGATGTTTCCCTTCCGGAGCTGGTGCGCGTGGATATGAGTGCGGTACAGAGCAGCGAAATTGAGCGGATCAAAAACCTTCTTGCGTCCGTTCCATCTGAGAAAAGGGCGCAAGTCTTTGCTGCATTTGAAAGCATCGTAAAACTGTTGGCATAAACAAACGGTGACACCATCCGCCGATGGATGGTGTCACTTTTCGTCTTATTTCAGTTTTGCAGATTCCACGACATATTCCTTCAAAGCCTCCTTGGGAATACGCCATGTCCGTCCGTTCTTATAGGCTTTCAGCTTTCCTTCGTTCAACAATCTGTAGATTGCATTTTCACGGATTCTGAGGGCATCTGCAGCTTCTTCCGCTGACAAGATATCGGAATATTCCTCGAACATTATCCCGCCTCCTTCTCGTCGCATTGCTGCCTCCGGGGGCATTTACCGAGACTTGCCGTACATTTCTTGCACAGACAGCATTCACTATCGTCTTTCGGTTTTCCCGGTCTTCGCTTGCGGACGTATAGCCCCAGAGCAACGGCCTGCTGACAAATGGCAATCTCGGTTCGCTGCAAAATCAATGCGATCTCACTGAGATCTTCACCGTCATTGAACATCCTTTTGAGCTGCCGCCGTTCATCCTCAGTCCAATAATCTCTGTCACGATCCTGTACATACGGGATCTTTCTCATATTCTTTACCGCGACTTTTTTATTCTTTTCATTCACGATAGAAATCCTCCTTATTTGATTTACCATGATGTTCCGTCGTTTTTCGTGAAATACACGCAAAAACGTGGATTTTGAATTGCATATTATCCCTGTGAAGCTGTGCAAAGAAACTTTGCACGGCTATTTTGCTTTTTTAGAGGAGTTTTCTGACAATGCAAACAAAACATCATGGGGCGTTCAATGCCTGCGGGCTTGACGAAACAAACGGCTTTAGCCGTAAAAGAAAGGGAGGATTTTGAAAATGGAACGTAAATCTGTATGCAGCATCTGCGGTGAGCAGTTTCCGGTTGATGCGCTCATTTCATTCGCCGGTGAGCATCTCTGCGAACACTGCCTTGACGAAGAAACGATTGTCTGTGCCGACTGCGGGACCCGGATTTGGAATGATTCCAATGCCGGGTCTGACGATCACCCGCTCTGCCAGCGGTGCTATGACAGCTCTTACACGACCTGCGAGCGCTGCGGACGGCTGCTTCTGTATGATGATGCCTGCTATCTGAACAACGGCGATGAAGATTATCCGTATTGTGAGAGCTGCTACCAGCAGCTTCGGCGGGGCGGTATCCACAGCTATGATTACAAGCCTTTGCCGATTTTCTACGGCGTGTGACCGCGCTATTTCGGCATAGAGCTGGAAATCGACGGAGCTGGGGAATACGACAGCAACGCGGACAAAATTCTTGCCATCGGCAATCACGACGAACCACGTGTGTACTGCAAGCACGATGGCAGTCTGGATGAGGGCTTCGAGATCGTCAGCCACCCGGCCACGCTGGACAGCCATATGCACAGCTTCCCGTGGGAGCAGATGATGAACGCGGCAGTTTCGATGGGCTACCGCTCCCATCAGGCCACCACCTGCGGCCTGCACGTCCATATTAGCCGGGACGCCTTTGGCCGAACCGAGCAGGCACAGGAGGCCGCGATTGCCCGCCTGCTGTTCTTCGTGGAAAAGCATTGGAACGAGCTGCTGAAATTCAGCCGACGGACAAACCGCCAGTTGGAGCGCTGGGCGGCGAGATACGGCTACAAGGACACGCCGAAGGAAATGA
>OGFG01000919.1_pt1 | contig 32665 bp, 21 predicted proteins | sample 1570761 | NCBI WGS metagenome assembly OGFG01 (sample SAMEA2581938, study PRJEB24529) | metagenome | biome: Human gut stool | place: China | collected 2011
AGAGGACGTTTAGACGCAAGAAGGACGCTGAAGAGCTTAGTTGCGGATTTGAGGTAGAAAAGAAATGGTGTACTCTTTGTGTACTTGTGCAAATTATTGTCTGGTGTATAGGACTCTTAACAATGTTCTTTAATAGAGAGGTTTTATTTACATTAGATTATTTCTTTGGGGCAACTGCAACTATATTGATATGCATATTGATTATAAATAAATATACTATTTTTAACAATATAAGAAAGGAAAAGATAAATACCTTATATAAATATAATTCTTTAAGATTCAATAGATTTGTTGCTAGTTCACTAATAGAAAACAGTAGATATTATGAGGTGTCAACCAAAGATTCATATATCATTTTTGGTAATAGAGAAGCCTTGTTACATATCACTATAGTGAGCAATCCATATTGCAAACCTTGCGCCAGGGTTCATAAGCAAATTGATCGTTTGTTGAATTTGTATGGAAATGATATTTGTGTTCAATATATATTCGTTGTATTTAATGAAAGGCTTAAAGATAGTTGCCGTTATCTTATTTCTCGTTATAATCGTAGTAGTTTGTATAAAGTACAACAAGATTATACGGAATGGTATATAGAGGAAAATGATAGTCATGCAACTATTCTAAAGAATCATGCAGATGAATTTCATTCAGAAGAGATAGAACAAGAATTACAAAGACATTTAAATTGGTGTGAAAAAAACAGTATTATAAGTACTCCTACAATCTTAATTAATGGCTATCTCTTACCAGAAGAATATGATATACAAGATCTGGACATGCTTATAAATTGTCAAGCAAATATAAGAGAAAAAAATATCGTATACGATATCAATGACCGAAGCACTACGTCATTGGGAGCAGACTTGCAATCTGCAGAAGAGACAGTGTAATTGTTTAACCCCACAAACAGAATCATTATGAAGAAACTTAAAAAATTCGTTTTGAATGACGCCAGAGTATTATCTCGTGAAGAGTTAGCTTCTATTGAAGGTGCTTTAACTGTAAATGCTGCAGATTATTGTACTATGGCCACTAATGGACAAGCTTGTGTGTATTATATTGGCTATGATGGAAGTGGACATTCTATGTTGATACTAGGCGTTTGTAGGGTCTCTTATAAGCAAGATGGAAAATATTTGGTACCTGATTATGTTTATTGTGTTTAATTTTTAAATGGTTTCACCGACATTAAATTTGATATAGTGTCGGTGAAACTTTAAGTAATCGTTTAAAACATTGAATTTATGAGAAAGTTCTCGTTCTACATCTGTTTCTTGTTCTGTATTGTTTCCCATGCCCAAACCGTGAAAATAGAAGTTGATATTGAAGACGAGTATCTGAAGATGCCGCTCAGCGGTGTCAAGTTGTCTGTGCTGACTCCGGACAGTGCGGTTGTGGTGGATTCCGCTTCCTGTATCTCTATTCGTTCTACTTCCGGCAAATCCCTGAAAGAGATCTATACGGCTTCTGTAAAAGCCGGTCGGCATTACTTGTTGCGTGCCACAAGAGCCGGATATGGTGAGGCGTGGCGTCGTTTCTCCGTACCTTCCACGCAAAAAGGTGAGCTGAGTCTGTCCACCCTCATGATGCGCAAGGAATGGAAGGAGGAAATGAGCGAGGTAGTGGTCAAGGCTACCAAAGTCAAGATGTATTATAAGGGAGATACAATCGTCTACGATGCCGATGCCTTCAAGCTTCCGGACGGTTCGATGCTGCAAAGCCTGATAGACCAGCTTCCGGGCGTAACAATGAATCAGTCCGGAGAGATCTTTGTCAACGGGCGTAAGGTGGACGAACTGATGTTGGGATCGCGCACTTTCATGCACGGCAACAAGAAAGTCCTGATGGAGAATCTGCCTTATTACACGGTGAAGGACATCAAGGTTTATGACAAGCAGACGGACAAGAGTGTGGCTCTGGGTTACGATGTGGAACCCCGCAAGTTTGTGATGGATGTGAATCTGAAACCGGAATACAGTCAGGGTTACATAGCCAATGTGGAAGCCGCCGGAGGTACGAACGACCGCTGGCTGGGGCGTGGCTTTCTTTTGGGCTTCACCGATTTGTGGCGTTACTCCGTGATGGCCAATCTGAACAATGTGAATGAGAGCCGTCATATCGGCGAGCGCGGATTCTGGTCTCCGGCCACCATGCCCCGTTCGTTGACCACCACGCGCAGTGTGGCTTTTGATCTGGACTATCAGTCGAAAGACAAGGTTCGTAAGAACAATTTTGTGGCAGACTACACCAGCACATCGGATGACAGAGAGATGCGCCGTCGCCAGGAACAGTTCCTGGAAGGCAGCCATCCGTTGTCACAGACCGAAAGCACCAGCCATTCCGGTAACTGGAAAGTGAAGCTGAGCAATGAGTATGTAGCTACCAAACCGGGTTATCTGAGAATAAATACCAACTTCGATTATGAAAAGCGCCATGCCAACGGTCATTCCCTTTTCAACCAGTGGGACGACCTGCAGAGCGACACCCTGACAGCCTCCATGTTTACGGATAATCTGAGCGAGGGTCAAACCCTGCATTTCGATCAAGGTATTATGGGAGCCTTTAATACGAACAAGGAGAAAGAACGGAATTTGAATTATTATCTTTCCTATTGGTATACTGACGAGAAATCGTGGCTGTCTGACTGCTACAACACCTGGCAGGCAAATACCCAGACAAAGGATGTACGCTACAATGCCAGTGACAGGGCTAACCGTACCTCGATAGTATATGGTTCATTGACTTACTCAGTTCCGGAATTGATTGGTAAAATGGGAATGTCGGTAGGTTCTACCGTTAACTATGGTGATGTTCGGAAACATGATTATCTGTATCATCCGGACACTTTGCTGTTGGCTTCCCAGCTGGACATGCTGAATGCGATTACCGATCCGGCAAACTCTTATGACAGTCATGATTATGGTATAAGAGCTGAGCCCAATATAACTTTTTCCAAGCGGAAATATTATCAGGTGGGTGACAGTCCGGTTAAAATTTTTTATGACCAGTGGAGAGTGGGTGTTTCTGTACCCATCTTGCACGACGCACTGGATTATCAGCGGGGAGTGATTGACACAACCGTATATCGGCACACGGCGCTTCTTTCTCCTTACGTAAGTTTCCGTACGGTGTCGCCTGGCGGAAACCACAGTTTTTCTGTGAATCTCCGTTATGACCTTAAGGATGCGGATCTTTATGACCGGGTGAATTATCGGGACGACAGTCAGCCGCTGGTGGTTAAGTTGGGAAATCCCGACCTGAAGAAGAAGGCCAACACAACGGCTTCTGTGGACTATACGGACAGATGGGGAAAGAACGAACGGCAATGGCACATCGCTGCCACATACAATTATCAGCATCGGGATGTGGCCCAGTCTGTGAACTATAATCCGGAAACCGGTGTATATACCTATAAACCGGTGAATGTGGACGGCGCCTATTCGGGTACGGCCAAGTTTGACTATTCACAGGCTCTGGGCGAAAAGAAATACTGGAGATGGCAGATGAACGCCGATGCGAACTACCGGCATTCCGTGGATTATGCGATGCTGGCCGGCGAGACGGAAAGCCACCGGAATGTCGTCAACACCACGACGCTGCATGACGGAGCCTATATCCAATATAGCAAGGGCATGCTGAACTTGCGTGCTTCGGGTGATGCCAGTTGGCGGCACTCGGTGGGGCGTATGTATGATTTCGAGACCCTGAATGTATGGGATTTCAATTACGGTCTTTCCGGCCGCTATACGATACCGGTGCTGAATACCACGGTTGCACTGGATGCCACCATGTACAGCCGTCGCGGCTATGGCAGCTCGGAACTGAATACGAATGACTTTTTGCTGAATGCCTCTCTGAGCCAGTCGTTCTGGAAGGGTAAGATCATAGCGCGTCTGGAAGCCTTTGACCTGCTGCACAACCTGTCGGCCACACAATATGAGGTCAATGCGCAGGGACGTGTAGAAACCTGGTATCGCTCTCTGCCGCATTATGTCATGCTGCATCTGGTATATCATTGGAACAAAAATCCCAAGAAATTATGAATCGATTCAAACGTTTTCCTCATTTTAAGCAAAATAACACATCGGACTGCGGTCCGACGTGTTTGCGTATTATCGCAAAATATTATCACGTAAATTACTCACCGGAAATGTTACGTCGCCATTGCCATATTGCACGTAACGGAGTCAACATGTTAAGTATAAGCGATGCTGCAAAATATATAGGTTTAGAAACTATAGGAATAAAAATGTCATTTAAGCAATTGGCAGATGAAGGCGTTTTTCCCTGTATTTTGCATTGGAATCAAAAGCACTTCGTAGTCTGTTATGGTATAGACAAAAAGCGCAATGGGAAATATCGGATACATATTTCAGATCCGGCTTCCCAAAGACTTACCTATACAAAAGAAGAGTTTGAAAAATGTTGGACAGGGATGAGTTCAACAACAGATAACTGCGGAGTGGTATTAATGCTTGAGCCTGGAGAAAATTGGGGAACAGTTGAGGATGAATATCGTACAAAAAGAAAAAATATTCTTTCTTTTGCTTCATATTTTATCCCTTACCGTAGTATGATATTTCAATTGCTCCTTGCTATGCTTGTCGGTAGCTTGATACAGTTGATATTACCTTTCTTGTCACAGGCAATGGTTGATCAGGGAATTAATGGGCGCAATCTGAATATTATTACATTGATTCTTCTTGCTCAACTGGGTTTCTTTGTAGCAACTCTTAGTATAGATTATATACGTTCATGGATTATGTTACACATGAATTCACGTATAGATATTTCATTGATTGCCGATTTCCTGATCAAGCTTACAGCCATGCCTCTTAAATTTTTTGATTCGCGTATGACTGGGGATATCCTGCAGCGTATTGGAGATCATGCCAGGATAAAAAACTTTCTTTTAGGTAACAGCTTGCGTATTATTTTTTCAATTGTGAATTTTATCGTTTATCTTGGCATTTTGGCTTATTACAATATTAGGGTGTTAACGATATTTCTGATAGGCAATACTCTTTATGTAATGTGGATTCTGTTTTTTATGCGTTATCGTCGTGAATTGGATATCAAGCGATTTAATCAATCGGCGACAGAACAAAGCAAAATGATTCAGCTTATACAGGGAATGCAAGATATAAAGCTAAATAATTGCGAACGTCAAAAACGTTGGGAATGGGAAAAAATACAAGTGAAACTTTTTCAAATTGGTTTAAAAGGACTTCGAATTGGACAGATACAACAGTCCGGTTCTGTGTTTTTTACGCAAACTACAAATATATTAATCTATTACATTGCTGCCAAAACAGTAGTGGAGGGTTCTATGACTCTTGGAATGATGATGTCTTTAACTTATATTATAGGGCAAGTCTCAGCACCTATTGGAGACTTTATCGGATTTGCACAATCGTTTCAAGATGCAAAGATTAGTTTGGAGCGTTTAAATGAAATTCACTCGCAAGATGATGAAGAAAAGGGAATCGAAAGAAAAATCGTAACTCTTCCCCAAAGACAAGATATAGATATAGAGAATCTTTCATTTAGTTATAATGGATCAGATCAGGAGTTGGCGTTAAAAAATATCTCACTTCACATACCAGAGCATAAAGTAACAGCAATTGTAGGAAAAAGTGGATGTGGAAAGACCACTCTCATAAAACTCTTGCAAGGATTTTATGAACCTACACATGGAAATATTAAGGTCGGGGGCGTTCCATTGTCAGAAATAAATCCACATACTTGGCGTGCGGCAACCGGATCAGTTATGCAAGATAGTTTTATATTTTCTGATACTATTGCAGGCAATATCGCTTTTAATGCAGAAAAAAAAGATGAGCAGCGCATAAAAAATGCAGCTCATATGGCAATGATTGATCAATTTATAGAATCTCTTCCTTTAAATTATGATACGCTTATTGGTATGGAGGGTAAAGGAATAAGTCAAGGTCAACGACAACGAATTCTGATAGCCCGTGCTATTTATAAAAATCCGGAATTTATTTTTTTGGATGAAGCAACAAATTCATTAGATGCAACAAATGAAGCTAATATTATGGATAATTTAAATCGTTTTTATGAAGGGCGCACAGTTGTTATAAGTGCTCATCGTTTAAGTACAATAAAAAATGCTGATCAGATTATTGTAATGAATGAGGGAAAAATCGTTGAATATGGAACTCATCATACACTATTAAAAAAGCAAGGTGAGTATTATAAATTAGTAAAAAACCAAATGAGTCTTGCAGAATGAAAAAAGAAAAACAGCATTGTCCGGAAGTAGAAAAACTAATGAATGGGCACTTACCATTTATTACACGATATGGTATCACCCTTGTTGTTGTTATATTAATAGTGGTAAGTATGGGATTGTTTTATTTTAAAAAAGATTCACGACAATTGATAAAAGAGGTTTGGGAACATACTATTACACAAATCAATATTAGAATATAGACACTGTCCAAAATTTTGTGTAAATAGAAACAGAGTTCAGCTGTAAGTTTGTTCATATATGATTACTGTTTTTTATAACCATAAATTGGTTCATAATCAATCCCCAGTTATAAATAGGCAGTGTCCATTTCTTCTCAATCTCCATAGGTGAAAGATAGATGGTCTTTTTGACAGTATCATCCGAAGAAAATGAAAGCTTTGATTTTGTGTACTTTCTTATTTTTCCATTCTGGTTCTCTATGAGATTAGTGGTATAGATTATTTTTCTGGCGAACTGATTTGATTTACCTTGTTTGTAGGTGATTATCACACAATAATTTTTTTTGTGTGTACAGCGTTTCCCGATATTCTCCAAAACATCTCATCCTGAGGTATTATTTTATTCATTAGTTTCCCTGTATGTACTTCCATAGCCACAATTAGATCTCGGAGACTCTTTCGTTTGGGAATTTGACCGAACATCATCGTAATTTGCTGATTTCAATAGGTGTAGCTCTTGATATATTTGCTGCATTCATACTTAATAACAATACGATTGAATTTATTTCAGTCATGTATAAATATTTATAAATTAATAGGAATATAATATATAATAATATAGATAAATCTATTATATTTATATATTATAATTAGCATATGTATTAATAATAAAAAAACTAAAAAGTCATGGAATTTGAAGAAGCTTTAAGTTATATAAACTTAGGTAATAGTGTTTTGTTTGTTGGGTCTGGCTTCTCTGTTGGAGCTACAAATATGAGTCATATGGAAATGACTACTGGTTTAAAACTTGCAAAAATTTTTTATGATGAATGCAATGAGTCGTCTGATGGAGGTAATTTGCAGGATGCTTCAGATTTATATATGCAGAAATTTGGCATCAATGCTTTTTTAACTCGCCTTAAAGAATTGTTCACAATTGAGAAAATTACTGATGAACAGAAATTTGTAACTTCATTACCTTGGAAGAGAGTGTACACTACAAATTATGATAATATAATTGAATTAGGGTATAATTTTTCTCGAAAAAAAATATATCCAAAAGTTCTTTCAGATAGTTTGGTAGACCTAAATGATAAAACAAAATTATGTATTCATCTTAATGGTTATATAGGCTGTTTAGATGAATCATCCTTAGATAAGGAATTTAAATTGACAGATCAGAGTTATACAGCTGAGGATTTTGTTGATAGTGATTGGATTGCACTTTTTGATAGTGATTTGAAAACTGCAGATGCAATTTTTTTTATTGGATTTTCGATGAATTCTGATTTGGACATTAAAAGGATTATCAATCGTGATCCTGAAACATATCAGAAATGCTATTTTATTGTTTGGGATCAAGAGAAATCTCCAGTTCTGCGTACACTTGGTAATTATGGACAGGTGCTGCCTATAAATGTAAGTGGTTTTGTTGAAGCATATAAGAAAATAACGCCAAGAGCAATTAGATTAGAAGAAAAGTTGAGATGCTTTGAAACTGTTAATAAATGTTTGAAAGAACCTAGTGAAATTATAGATAAAGATATTCATAATCTTTTAACGTTAGGAACAGTAGATATAAATAAAATAGCAACATCTTTATTTTTTCCCAAAAAAGAGTATTATATTGATAGGACAATTGTTTCCGAAATTGTTGATAAAGTAGAAAATGGTTCGAAAAGACTCATAATTCATTCTGATATAGCGAATGGTAAAACAATGGTTCTTTGGGGTGTCGCTCTACATTTAATTAGAAAGAAGTATAATGTATATTTTTATAAAGGAAATTGCTATAATATAGATGATGAAGTCGAAAAAATATGTAATGATGCTGCAACAAAGGTTGTGTTTATTGTTGATAATTATGCAAATAATAAGAAAGTATTAGATTCTATTAGGCTTTTTGGGCATAATAGCATAATAATTCTGAGTGAAAGAAGTGTTATTAATGAAATTGCTACAGAATGGCTTTTTCCAAAATTAGGAGAGTTTGATGAATTTGATATTAATGTACTTTCTAAGGAAGATCGCGAAAAATTAATCTTATTGCTTGATCATTTTGGATTTTGGAGTGAAAAGGCTGGTTATAATATTTATCAGAAAGATGAATATATTGCAGCCAAGTGTAATGGTAATATAAGAAATGTTCTTCTTGACTTATTGAAATCGAAGGCTGTTTTTAATCGTTTTCAATCTATTATTAATGATATTCAAAATAAAAATGGCTACTATGAAGCTTTGTTGTTAATGTTAATAGGGAAAGTATTCAATATCGAATTAGATTTAGAAAAAGTATCAATAATTTTAGGTCGAGATAAGATCAATAGTAGTGCATTTAGAAAGAACTCAACCGTTGCAGAATTTGTAAACTTTTATCAAGGAAAGATTATAGTACGTTCTTCTCTGTTGGCAGAAGTTATATTATCAAAATTATCCGACACAAGAACTGTTGTAGATCTTTTAATACGTGTTTTCTGCGAACTTGATAGATTCCGATCTTTTGATAATTATCATCAGATATTGGTTACATTTCTGTCATATACTAATTTGCAACGGGTGTTAAACAAAAAAGATCCAGAATATAATAATAATATTTACAGATTTTTTGAATGCATTAAAACTTTAAAATTTTGCAGGGAAAATCCTCATTTTTGGCTTCAATATGCCATCCTTGTATTGGCTAGTCGAGATTATCCTCGAGCTGATAAATATTTTGAGACATCTTATTCTTTTGCAAAGAAAAAACACAATTTTGAAACATTTGCTATAGATAACCATTATGCACGGTATATACTTGAGAATGAGTTAGAAAGTGGAACTCCAGATACATGTATGGACGCATTTCATAAAGCGCACGCAATATTAATGAATCCTATTCATAAGACGAAGGTTCGTTTCTATCCATATAGGGTAGCACAAAATTATTATCCGTTTTATGAAAAGTTTTATTCTACAATGTCTCCATCAGATAAGAAAAATTTTGTGAAATGTTGTGCCGAAATCAATAATAGAGCAAAAGCATACGCTGCTAATGCAGAGAGTCCTAGATCAAAATATGATGTAAGGAAGGCTATAAAACTTCTAGATCAGATAAATGATGAAGTCTCTATAAAATAAAAGTAAAATGAATACAGACTGGTATAGTGGTAATTCATGGCACTATAAAATATTTTGTGTAAATGGAAATACGGGATTCTATTTAGAGTCTCGTATTTTTTATTTTATACATTTACAAAATGAGTGTGAAGGAGTAGCAAAAGTCCAACACTATATGAAATAGAACCGTCTATGAAATTCGGTAGTGTTTCACTGAGTGTGTCTGAGGCCAGTTTGCCTTAGAGGTGATGATGCAAAGTCAATAGACAATTTTGTTTTTCATATCAAAAAAGTGAATTTTAGGTACTTCATCAGGGACAAATAGTGGAGGTCGGTAATCATGAAACGCTGATGGAGCGGAAAGGGTATTATTATGAATTGGTGGAATCTCAATCTGATTACATTGAAAAAGAATAAAAACGTAGGGAGGTATGAGAATCGCGTTTCTTTCTTCATTGGATCCGGGGAATATCCGTAATTGGTCCGGGACTTTATATTATATGTATCATCAGTTGCAAAAGAAGCATCAGGTGACCTGGGTGGGCAGAGACTTGATGGCTTATGCCCGGAAAAAGCAACAGGGAAGCGGATATTTGCTTTATCGTATATTGATTGGGCATAGCGCCTTTTTCGGGAAAATATTGTCGCACTTCTTTTTACGGGAGTCCTATGACTTGATTCTTTGCAGGGATGATTTCTTTCTGGCCGATCTGGTAACGGACATTCCGGTAATTTATGTCGGAGATACCACATACCGCCTGTTCCGGTCTTATGATCCAAAACCTTATCATACTTGGGACAGAATATCGGATGATCTGGAACGTCGGAGCATCCAGAAGGCTGACCGTCTGGTCTATTCATCGGAGTGGGCCGCAAACAGTGCCGTAACGCATTACGGAGCGGATCCGGAAAAAGTCACCGTGCTGGAATTTGGGGCGAATCTTTCCGTTCCGGAGCCTTTTCCTTTGGGAAAGACAATCCGGGACGGGCAGTGTCATTTATTGTTTATCGGACGGGAATGGGAAAGAAAAAGAGGGCAATTTGCTTTGGAGGTATATCAGGCCTTGAAAAAACTTTCTGATTGCACGGTGTCACTTTCTTTGGTTGGGTGTACTCCCCCTTTTGAAATAGAGGATGATGGGGTTATGGTATATCCGGATCTGGATAAACGTAAGGTCCAAGATTGCGTTTTCCTGGACTCTCTGTTTCGTAAATCTCATTTTCTGATTGCGCCTACTTGCTTTGAGTGTTATGGAATTGTGAATTGCGAGGCAGCCGCTTATGGCCTTCCGGTAATGACTTCTGATGTGGGAGGGATTCCCCAGATTATACATTCCGGAGAGAACGGATACTTGTTTTCCTTGTCGGATACTCCGGATATTTATGCTCAGGTAATCCATGGATTGTTGCAGAATATTGCTGAATATGAGCGGATGAGCGGGAATGCGCTTGAAAGCTATCGGACGCGTCTGAATTGGGAACGTTGGGGAAAAGTGATGGATGGTATCATGGAACAACTTGTGGAGAGTAGTAAACATCTCATTCTTTCTACCTATGTTGCGTATGTTCCGGAAAAGAAGGAGGTAAAGAAAAGATTATCGGCACAGTTTAACGGTCGTAAAGAGTTTAATTGCATTTGGATGGCAGTTAAAGACATGAAAAATATTGATTTGTGGAATTGTCTGGTGAAAGCAGTTAAGGATGCAATGGAAAAGGAAGAAGAAGTCATTTCCTTTTGTCTGGAAAGTCATTCCTTTACAGTATATTATACCTATCCCATGTTTTTACGGAATGTTTTGAATGCGCATCAGAAGCATATGGATTTGTTATTGGGTGGTAAGAGTAGACCTGTTCAGTTCTTTGTTATCTTTGCTTCTTTATTTGAGAAGATCTTGTTGTATGATTTTCAAGAAGCGGATTCTTTGGAGACTGTTTTGCTTGAATTAAGTCAGCAGACACTGGTTTTTTATCCTGATTTATCGAATGAATTTGTCTGAAATAAATATTCTCCAACCTGTGAATTCCGTTTATCGTTTCCTGGCCACAGCATGTCCGTAAAGGTAAGACATCGGACGCGCTGTTCTCACAGATTGACTTGTTCCGTTCTTTGGGAGAATTGCTTCAGGCCCGTCTGCCACAAGGATCGGCACCGGATAGCAAGAACCATCTGACAACTCTGTTGGGCGATGATGCGCAGGGACGCGATTATGTGATTGAGCAGAACGGGCAGAAGGCTCAGGAACTGAAGGCAAAGCTTCAGGCTGTGAGAGAGGGACGGATGTGATAGGTTGTATTTCTGGGGGAAATGACTTCTCCGAATATTTTTCTTTATAAACAGGGGATAAGTCTATTTTCCTATTATCTTTGCGTAAAGATTTAAAAGAGAAGACCATGATGAAATATCCGATAGGCATTCAGAGCTTTGACCAGCTCATTGAAGACGGTTATATGTATGTAGACAAAACCGACTTGATTTACAAGCTGACTCATGAGGGAAAAATCTATTTCCTGAGTCGTCCGCGTCGTTTTGGCAAGAGTCTGCTGGTTTCCACCTTAGAGAATTATTATCTGGGGCGGAAAGAATTGTTCCGTGGCCTGGCTATGGAACGTCTGGAAAAGGAGTGGGCGGTATATCCGGTATTTCATGTGGATTTCAATGGAGGAAATTTTACGAAGTCAGGAGAACTGGAACAGAAAATAAATTTTTATCTGGCACAATGGGAACAGCAGTATAATCTGCCGGTTCGGACTCATGAATTGGGCTATGGTGATCGATTTATCAATATTCTGGAAACAGCCCACCAACAGACCGGTCGTCGTGCCGTGGTGCTTATCGATGAGTACGACAAGCCGATTCTGGATGTGCTGGATGTGGATACCGATCTGGAGAATCAGCATCGAAACATTCTGAAAGCATTCTATTCGGTCTTCAAGGGTGCAGACAGCCATTTGCAGTTTGTATTGCTGACGGGAGTGACCAAGTTTTCTCAGGTCAGTGTGTTCAGCGGTTTCAACCAGCCTAAGGACATCAGTATGGATGCCCGTTATGAGGCTTTGTGTGGCATTACGCAGGAAGAGATTGACCGTAATTTTGCAGAACCGATAGCCGCTATGGCGGCCGAATACCAGTGTACGCCGGAAGAGATGCGCCGGAAATTGAAAGCACACTATGACGGCTATCACTTCAGCGACCGTTTGACGGATATTTACAATCCGTTCAGTCTGCTTAATGCGTTGGACAGTCTTCGCGTTCGTGACTTCTGGTTCAGTACGGGCACACCGACCTATCTGATTCGTCTGCTTGCTCACTTCAAGGAGAATATGAACGAACTGACGGGCAAGTATTATGCTCCAGAGGAATTCATCGACTACAAGGCCGATGTGGAGCGCCCTCTGCCGATGATCTATCAGAGCGGTTACCTGACGATCAAGGCTTACGACATGCGGCGTAACCGTTTTTTGCTGGACTTTCCGAACAACGAAGTGAAGAGCGGTTTTCTGACGGCTCTGGCTACTTCCTACCTTCGGCCCGGGAAACGGGTGGAAGGGTGGATCTTCGATTTATTGGACGCTTTGGAGGCCGGCGATGTGGAGCTGGTGCATACCCTGTTTACTTCTTTCCTTTCGAGTATTCCCTATACGATGCGGCGCAAGGAAGATGAGGCGGAGCGGGAGCGTTATTTCCAGTATACGTTTTATCTGATTCTTCGTCTGGTGAGCGTGTATACGGTTTATGTGGAAAAAGTGCAGAGTCAAGGCCGTGTGGATTGTGTGCTGGAAACGGCTGACTATGTCTATATCTTCGAGTTCAAGCTGGACGGTACGGCTGAAGAAGCCTTGCAGCAGATTGAGGAGAAAGGCTATGCCCGCGAATATGCCGCCGACAGCCGGAAACTGTATTGCATCGGTGCCAGTTTCTCTTCGGAGACAGGCACGATTGGTGACTGGGAAGTAAAAAACAACTAATTCGTAACTGTCTCGGACTGAAAAAGTTGATCCGATAGGAATGTTATGATAGAGTATATGATTACAGCAATCCCCTCCCTTTAAAAACTGCTTTAAAGAGTTTTTAGAAGGAGGGGATTACTGTTTATATTCTTCTGGTTCAAGTATCGATAGGCCGCCTTTGGACTCTTTTCGATTCAGTATTTTTCAAACTCTTCTTTGTAACTTATTATAAACCATGATTTTTATTTTTTTTCAAAGTGAATCCACATTCACATCCCATACCACTAGTTCTTTCTTCGCGTTGAAGGTGGGCATATAGAAATGGTTGTTTCTGAAGACACGGACTTCTGCGGACGGCCCCCAGTTCTCAATCGTATCACTTCTGGAATCAAGTACATACCAACAAGCCAGCTCTTCATAGGTGCGACCGGTCTGCCGGACAATTTCACCGCTATCATCCACCAAAACAATTGTGGCATAATCCTTCATACATACGTTGTATCCCTTATAACGTCCGTAATACTCCAAATTATCCGGGATATGCTGATAGACGGAATCATACAGCAGTTCATCCCCGGTACGACAGGAATACTCCCGAAGAAGATTCTGGTGAAAGTCATAAATTCGGCTACTGGTTGTGCTGTTCTCTACATTAGACAACTTAAAGGACGGCTCGGAATCAATGGGACCGATAAAGCATCTTTCAAAGGGAGGCGTTTTCAATGGGATACAATCAACCGCTCCCTTATTGTCACGGTGCATCCGATACATGGCATGGTCCTCGCGATGGATCAGATAAAGCGAATCGCCGATCAGACGGAAACTCACCATGCCTGAAAAGCGGATACCTAACGGACGACGATAGGCCAGCTTGCCCTGTTCGTAACAGGTAACCGTCAGCGGGCTGCCACCCAAGAAATAGAATGTGCCCTTGCCATCCGTGTCGAAACCCGACAGGATCAGTTCGTTCGTCTTCGCTTTATAGACGCAGGTTACGGAGTCTGGGGAGTTCTGGAAAGAGAAGACATGTTTCTTCCATAATTGGGCGGATAAATTAAGGGAACAGGTAAATGCCAGCACGAACAAGACCGGCAACCAATTTAAAGTTTTCATATTTGTTCTCATGACTCTATTTTTTTAAAATTACTTTAACAATAGTTTCTTTCAATAGCAATACAATACCACAATACCTCATTTTTCGTGGTATTCCTGACACACTTCACATCAACGCAGATATCGCCCGAACGTTCCTGAGCATTCAAGGCTATAGAAACAAGCATGCAGACTTATTTCCAGCAGTTTTTAATACATTTCTCATAATGTTTTTTTAAAGGTAAATAGATCCAATATTTCGATATATTCAGCCAATAGTACTTCATTAATCGGCTTTTCTAACAGAAATATGCCGAACTTAGGAGAAAAAATAAGGAATGGCAAATATAAATGATGTTTTTTTGTTAAAAGTATACTTAAGTATACCTGTTAAATAGCTTTCTCTTAAAAAGTAAAGGTTTAAAAGCAGTTTTAAATTTTTCCCAATCTATTTTGTCGGCTAATAGAAAAAGTAGCTACGATAGCTTCGGTATGTCTGACAGGTAGCTGAATAAAAAGGGCTATTATTCGTCTTTTTGATTAATAAATCTGCAAGTTTCTTAACCTATAAGATAAGAAAACTTGCAGATTTATATAGACTAAATTATTGAATATCAGTGAATAAAATATTTTAAGGGACAACAGTTTATAGAGACAAAAGTCTTTCTGCCACAAGGAAAAGTTTATGCCTGCACTTATATTAACTTGTGGGGCGAGTAGGAATTTATGTTCTTAGTGCTTCGGTTCCCGATTGAAGTGATATATTGCCAATATATAGAATATGATTTTTTCATGACCAGGAGATTTTAAAAGAGGTCGTAGTTTAAATCCTATGATTTGCAAATCTACGACCTCTTAGATTTTGATTTTCAATTGAAAAATAATGCTAATCCATGATACAGGTTAATTTCCGCTCATATTGGCTCGTGTAGTACCACTTGCATGTTCCCGTATTTACACCACCTGAAACTTCAACTGCGCATAACTGACCTTCAAAGTAGCAAGTAAATAAAATTCGTCACCATTAATAAGTGCCATTTCTTTGCGTGAAAGTGATGACATGTTCTTGATGTTAAATGCTTCTATTTTTTCGGTTGTTTGTTGAAATGATAGACTATGTGCAGCATGACATAGTTGGGGAGTGTCCGGTTCCAGGTTTCCGTTCTTCCTTGAGCGTTGATGGTATATTGCACGGCAGACAATTGATGGGACAGGTCAAAAGCCTCTAACCCTACAATAAGCTTGCCTTTCAGGAAAGGTTGGCTGATAGAACCGTTCATGACAAAGTCGTCAGTATTGAGGTCCTGACTGCCGTAACCACGCCGGCAATACATATTCCAGTCTAAAGATAGTGTCGTTTTCAGAACAGGAATTGTATAACGTGTTGTCATTCCATATTGATAATCAAATGCGTTTAATGTTGTAAAGTCCTGCATCTTGCCTTCGGAGTGACGCCAACGGATATCGCCGACAGCTCTTACACTGAGATCCTTATGCTGATATTGCAACCAGAGTCCATCATGCAGGACAAGCGTATTGACTGCGTTAGGCGCGCTTTCCGTCATATCGGCTTGCAGGACATGGTCAATGGCATGGTTGTAAGTCGCGTCAAGTGTTGTCTGCCAGGACCAGCGTTGCCGTTTGTCAAGAAAGCGTGTAAAGTCGAACTTGGCGGATGCCTGATAAGCTCCACTTACATTTCTGGGTTGATAGGTGTACTGGGAGTTGCTCGGGTTGAATATGACTGATTGCGCGATCTGCCGATGGAAATAATTGAATGCACCTTGAAGATTATATTGTTGTCCTTTCCGTTTGCTCTCCCAATCCGTAAAGTTGATTTGGACTTTTGACGTAGCAATGCCTTTTAAATCCGGATTACTCAGCTGCACAATCTGAGGAGTGGCATCGTCCCGATAGTCAAGTAAGTCGAATATGGAAGCAGTCTTCTGGTTATACATCAATTGGAACTGCAGTTGCTCACCAGCCTTTCTGGTTGGGTGTATCCTGAAATTGAACGAAGGCATAATGTTGTAACTGGTACGTCTTTTATCCTGCACCGTATGGTTGCGCGTATAAATCAGATGCTCAGAACGGATGATGCTGGTTAGGCGTAAATCCCAACTGAGAAACTCCATCTTCATATATTCTCCGGGAATGTACTTGTTCCACTTCAGTGCGAGAGTAGGGGCATTGTAATATATATGATAATCACTCTCATAAGAATTTCCTGGATCAGTTATCGCTTGTAAGGCATCCAGTTGTGAAGGCAGAAAAAGAGTATCCGGGTGGTACAGGTTGTCACGCTTGTATCTTTTGGCATATTCCTGTCTGTCCTGTATTTCCAGATCAAGGTACTGGTTCAATCTACTGCTCCAGCAAAGATGGATATTTCCAAGAGTCTCTCTATGGAAGAAATCATTGGCGTTATACTGTGTCTGGGTAGACGGATGAACAAACTGCCGGGTGATGAAGCCGCGAGCCGTTTCGTTCTTGTCTTCAGAGTATTTGAAACCGTAGAATACAGCCAGTGGACGGAGGAAGATGTCTGCACGAGGAGAGATAAATCCACTCGCAGTCGCACGAAAAGAATGCCCGTTGTTATAACTGGTACTCCGTAAGCGGGTGTTGATACTGTCCAGAAAATCTTCCGAGATAGACTCACTGTTACCTTTGTATTTATTGTAGATGAACTCCAGTCCAAGGTCGGTATAGATTTTATTAGGGATTTTGAGTTTAAAACTGTTCTTTGCCAGAAACTGACTTATGTGTGAGGTATTGGATGCTTTTAATGTAGAATAAGGAGTACTTCCATCCAGGAAAAGTTCACGCCGTTGGGTGGTTTCTCCTTCGTCCTTTGATGTCGTAAAATCCACCATGACAACGTCTTGCACCTTACCGTCTTTTGACAGGTAATCCACTTCGCCAGCCACACTCTTAGTGGTCAGTAAGGAGCGTGGCATGTTTTCCGGTTTCCAACTGCCCGATTCTCCGATGTGACGTTTCTCATTGACATTATTCGCATTTCCCAAAAGTGTAAAACGTAATTTGTCGGTATACCCCAACAAGAACGCACGGCCCAGCCAACGCTCCTGGGTTCCTCCGGCAACTTCAACATTACCTATATAGCCATTCCGGTAGTTGTCTTTAAGATTCACGTCCATAACATATTTGTTGGGCTCTATCTCATATCCGACAGCCTGATTGCGGTCACTTTCCTTCTCATATACTTTTAGGTTTTTCACAGTATAGTAAGGAAGATTCTCGAGCAGGACTTTACTGTTCCCGCCAAAAAAGGAGCGCGAACCTAAAAGCAACTCATCAATCTTACGCCCGTTGACAAAGATCTCGCCGTCATCGTTCATGGTGACACCAGGCATTTGGCGTATCAGATCGTCCAGCATGGAGCCGTCTGGCATCTTGAAGGCTGTGGCATCGTAAACCAGGGTATCCCCTTTGTAATACATCTTGAGTTTTGTGGCAGTGACAGTCACTTCGCCCAATGTTTTTTTGGAGATTCGATGCAACTCAAGCGGATCCAGACCCCAAACATCATTGATTTCTGCTTTTACAGAAAATGTCTCCCAGGCATCTTCATATCCGTCAAGAGTAGCGCGGAGCAGGTAGGTACAAGTTTTCTTGGGTAGCTTGATTATGAAGTTGGCACTACCCCAACGTTCTCCGTCTCTTTTACTTAGAGTGACAGGGATAGAGTCCTGTATTACGACACTGTCACTGGTCAGCAAGGTTACATGTGCATCGATGAGTGGTGTCTTTAAAAAAGCATCACGAACAGACCCCAAGACAAGTTGTTGAGCAGAAGATTCTACGAAGAGAAGAAAAGATATAAATAGAAAAAATAAATACCGCATGCTTAATTAAAAGGGTAACGAAAAGATAGACTCAATTACATTGATAAACGTTTAACATCAAGAAAGGCTCAATTCTTGATTTAGACTTTACCAAATAATAGATGTACAGCTCATGACTGAAATGTATTGAAGTAAATTGGCACACCCTCCAAGACTTTCTAGTGCAAGGACTTTATGTATAAGGTTATTGTTCATGATATTAGTTGGTTTTGAGATTTGTGACTGATGATACGTCCTTCAACAGGCAAAAAGTATGCCAATTTGTTATTTGTTTAAATATCAATATTTTAGCGAAAAACGTAGTGTCCGAAAATGGACACAGTGTCCATTTTCGGACACAAAAGCGGACATTAATCTTGATTTTTCTGTATTTATATGTATTGTCTTGGACTGAAAAAAACTGACCTGATAGGAATATGATAGAGTCATTAATATATGACAATCCCTCCTTTTAAAACCGCTTTAAACCAGTTTTAAAAGGAGGGGAAATGTTTATGCCTGCACTTTTATTAAGTTGCGGGGCGAGTTGGAATTTGTGTTCTTAGTGCTTCGGTTCCCGATTGAAATGATAGACGGCATGCAGCATGATATAGCTGGGGAGAATACGATGCCACGACTCCGTGCGTCCCTGTGCATTCACTTCATAGGATGTTGCCGACTGCTGATTGAAGATGTCACGTCCTTCCAGTTTTAGTATAAGTCTGCCGTGTAGCAAAGCCTGACTGATGTTTGCATTGACGACAAATTCATTTCGATTCATGACGCTGCTGCTATAGCCGAGGCGGCTATACATTAAGGCATCTACGTTGAATGTCGTGTGCCAAGACTCTATCGTATGCTGTGCATTCACGCCATAACTGAAGTCGAATGTGCTAATGGTCTCTTGTGAGGGACGATGACCCCAAGTACGCCGCCAAGCTACATTGCCCAGCAATGTGGCTTTGGTTGATTTGCCTGTATAGCGTATCTTCAGGGTTTCGTTGGGTTTGACCGTTTCTACCTTGTTGAGCTGCGCCTCATTGAGCCCTTCGACCGACGCAAAGTCAACGGAATGCCATACATCGGCACTCAATTCATTATCAAACCACCAAAGCTGCTTGCTACCCAGAGCAAACGACATTTGATGAGAAGAATGCCACATCCAATTGCCTTTTACATTCTCAGGGCGATAGGTATAGGCCGTTGTTTGCGGATTGTAAGTCATACCTTGAGCTACAGAACGCGCATAGTAAGTAAAATCCGATCCTACACGCATATTCCTCTTCATGACATTCTTTTCGCGTACGGTATGATTCCAGTCAAATCTGGCATTGAACTTCTGGTTATTCTTCAAGTACGGATTTCCGGTGACGATATTCAGCGGGTTGCGGGCATCACGGTAGGGCATCATGTTCTGCAATCCGGGTGAAGAGGTCTGGAAGTTCATTCGGAGAGAGAGCTCTTTATACTTAACCCGGAGAGAGGGGTTTAGCGCAAGCAGGTTGCGGGTGGCAAGAGTATCCAGTATGTCCCGGCGATAAGCCAGTCGTTCTTTTTGGAAGTTCAACGGCAGCTGAAGGGTCACTTCCACGGGCAGTCTTTTCCCTGGAAGCAATTTAAGCGTTAGGTTGAAATTGCCTTCTTGTGTACGCATATCGCTGAAAGTACTATTCACAGGGTCGTAGGCATGCCAAAGCATTTCTTTGCTTGAAGGAATCAGGTCAAGTTTTACGCTGTCTTCCAATCCCCATCCATCCAGATTATTCAGTACAAACAAATCATCGGTCGATTTCTTACGACTTTGTTGATATCCTATGCTTATATTGCTTTCCAAGCGTTTCCAATAAGGTAGACGATAGGAAATATTGGGCGCAAAAGAATAGTCGGTAAAAACGGCGTCCTGGTACTCATGACGATAGTCTTGGGTAGTACTTTCTTCCTGCGTTTGCCTCTTGTTATAGCTCCTCAATACAGTGTGGATTGCTCTCAAGTTGTTCAAGGAAACAGTGATTTGCTTATGCCAGGGAAGGGACATGTTGAAATTTCCAAATGAAATGCCATACTCTTTTTTCCTTTCCAAATTGTTGAATTTCTGTTCCATAGCCTCATACTCGCTGCTTCTGTGTGACAACATGGTGTTATGGTTTGTTTCATCGTCTTCATAAAAGACACGCCATTCACCTCGAATACTAAGAGGTAAATATACAACTGTTTGATGAAGCATAACTTCATTAAGTATCTGACGCATTTGTTGACTTGTGTTCTGGTAGGTAGATCCTGTCGGTAGAAAGAATTCCTGGAATGATTTAGATTCATTCAGATTGTCCTTACGGTCTACGCTGATCGTATTGTAAAAAGCCAGCGATGGAAAGCCATACTGCTTCTTGGTGGACTCATAATCCAATGATAGCCCTGCTCCTTTACGCTTGGAGGGGATGATTCGCTCCTCCCCAAATACGTCTATAGTTTTGTCCCCATACTCCAGACAGTCCACTCGTTTCGTCATTAATGTTGTTTAGATTGGCAAATGCACCAATACTAAGGGTCTTCGTTAGAAGAAATCCAAAGGCTTTTGCCAAATATCGGTCGTGTGTGCCTCCGGCTATATCGCAATTTGCGATACCTCCGAGTGCATACTCGTCCTTAAGATTCACATCCATGACGTATTCCTTTTCGGCGTTTAAGTCGCCCGTTAAAACGGATTGTAAGGAGCGGCGTTCAAAGACTTTTAGCTCCTTGACCGTAAAATAGGGTAGATTTTCCATGAGTACAGCCTGGTTGCCTCCAAAGACCTTCCTGGTGTTTAGAGTCAGTTCGTCAATTTTGCGGCCATTGATAAAGATCTCTCCATTCTCATTTATCTTTGCCCCGGGAAGCTGTTCTATCAAGTGAGAAAGCATAGAACCTTCGGGCATATTAAATGCTGTCGCATCGTAAACCAAGGTATCGCCCCTCATCTTTACCTTGATGCGAGTTGCGCGTACCACAACTTCACCCATGTTACGCACGGAAGCCGACTTGCGGGTATATATGGTAGGTATCAAAAGTCTTTTTTCCTTGTAATTTGCAGGTACGGTCACCTTTCCCCAACCGTCTTCATAGCCTTCCTTGGTCACACGAATCAGGTAATCGCCGGGCTGGTTGGCTATAAAGAAGTCAAAGATGGTTGTAAAATGCGCATTATCATTACCGATATGATATACTTTAGGCTCACTGTTTACTATTGTGCTGTCTGCACGCATCAAGGTTACTTGACAATCCGTGATTCCATTTTTCAGAAAAGAATCAAGGATTTGGCCTTGCAAATTGATTTGAGGATATTGGGCAAATGCCGGACCTGCCAGGAATATGGCTAATATATAGAATATGATTTTTTTCATGGACAATGATATTAAAGGTTATGAAATAGGGTACATGGAAAACGGCAACGAGCCATAATACATCTGTCCTCCAATAAACAAAAAGTATGCCAATTCGTTATTTATTTAAATATCAATATTTTAGCGAAAAACGTTGTGTCCGAAAATGGACACAGTGTCCATTTTCGGACACAAAAGCGGACATTAATCTTGATCTTTCTGTATTTATATGTATTGTCTTGGACTGAAAAAACTGACCTGATAGGAAGGTTATGATAGAGTCATTAATATATGACAATCCCCTCTTTTAAAACCGCTTTAAACCAGTTTTAAAAGGAGGGGATTGCTGTATGTGTCTTTAAATCAAGACGAGATTATACCACAAATACCGAAATCAATTGAATGAACAGGATCAGGAAGACCATGGCAATCGGGTAAACTGTGGCATAGGCTACTCCCGGGATATTGCTGTCCACCATAGAGTCGGCCGCTGCCAGACCCGGAGTACTGGTCATACCGCCGGTGAGGGTACCCAAAAGGTCGAGCATGGAAATCTTGAATACCAGACGGGCCACCAGGGTGGCAATGATCATCGGTACCAGGGTGATGAACATACCCACCACGAACATGCTCCAACCGCTTTCCTGGAATGTGGCTACCAGTTTCTGACCGGCGGAAGTTCCGACTTCGGAGAGGAAAAGCAGCAGACCCAACTGACGCAGCAGCTGATTGGCCGGACCGGACATGGTCCAAAGAATCGGACCGGTCTTGCCGATGGCACTTAAAATCAGGGTGGTGAGCAACACGCCACCGGTCAATCCCGGTGAGAATGATACGCCGCCCGGGAAGGTGACATTCAGCTTGCCTACCAATACACCGAGTACGATGCCCACAGCAATCGGGAAGAAGTCTGTATCGGACAGTAATTTTACATTGTTTCCCAATAATTCGGAAGCTCCCTTCACGCCTTCGATTTCTCCTACAATCATCAGTTTGTCGCCAAACTTCAGCACCAGATCCGGAGTTGGAGTCAGGTCGATACCGCTACGGCGTACACGAGTGATGACGCAACCGTAGTTTTCATGAAGGTTCAGACTGCCGATATTCTTGTTGACCATATCTTTTTTGGTAACCAGAATGGTTTCCACAATCTGACGTTTGGTGAGCGGAAGCTCTCCTTCCTGACGTTCTCCCATCATATCGGCCAGCATGGCCAGAGATTCTTCACTGCCCACAGCCTGAATATAATCATTCTGCTGCAAGGAATATGAAGCCGACGGCATGAGAATCTGTGTGCCGCTTTTGATTCGTGATACCACGGCACCTGTTACGGCACGGATATTCAGTTGGGCCAGGGATTTGCCAAAGGCTGCGGAGTTGGTAACATGGAACACGCAGGTTTTCAATTGCGGGAACTGACCGATGCGTTCGGCCTCCAGTTGTCGTGCTTCTTCCTCCAGATTGACTTTAAGCAGGCGGGGAAGCAATTTGACAAAAAGAATCACACCGATGACACCGAAGGGATAAGCGATACCGTAGGCAATGGATGCCAGCGGTGAGTTGGTGCTGTCAATGGCTACGGCCAGACCCGGGGTACTGGTCAGCGCACCGGCGATGAGGCCCACAGTGCTGGGAGTATCCAGTCCGAACAGATATTTCAGTCCCACGGCGGTGAGGGATGCCGAAAGAATGATCAGCACGGTAATCAGAATCAGCGTTTTGCCTTTGCTCCGGAAGGAATCGAAGAATCCGGGACCGGCCTGGATTCCGATGGTAAAGATAAAGAGTACCAGACCCAGATCACCCAGTTCCTTGGGGATCAGTACGCCATAGTGTCCGAATAAAAGAGCGACAAAAATCACAGCAGAGATGTCCAGCGACAAACCTTTGATACGGATTCTGCCCAGCATGAATCCCAAAGCCACTATGACAAACAGAGCGAAATAAGAGGATTTAAGTAGTTCTGCAAACATTTTGGTTTTTTCAATTAATAAATGAGGTTAGTAATAAAGTTTTCCGCACAAAAATAGATAAAAACATTGGTCTGCAAAAAGTTTGCTACTTATTCTGCCTGAAAATGATGCCTTATTAAGATATTTATTTGAAAATGTCTACTTTTCTATTATTCATAGCCTTACATTCACTTTTTTTCGCTATTTTTGCAGGTTAGAAAATAAATTCATATTAAATGTACTGATTATGCTTACATTAAAACTGATTACAGAGCAGACCGAGAGAGTGATCAAAGGTTTGGAGAAAAAGCACTTCAACGGTGCTAAGGAAGCGATTGAAAAAGTCATTGCAACAGATAAAATACGCCGTGAGGCCCAGACCAAGCTGGACCAGAATCTGTCGGAAAGCAAGAAGATGGCCGCACAGATCGGTGCTTTGATGAAAGCCGGCAACAAGGAAGAAGCCGAGGCTGTAAAGGCACAGGTGGCTCAGTTGAAAGAGGTGAACAAGGCTCTGGAGGCCGAGATGGATGCCGCACAGAAGAGCGTGATCGAGCAGCTTTGCGCCATTCCTAATATTCCTTATGACATTGTACCGGAAGGTGTGGGTGCCGAGGATAATGTGGTGGTAAAGACCGGTGGTATGGAAACTGAGTTGCCGAAGGATGCACTGCCTCACTGGGAGCTGGCCAAGAAGTATGATCTGATTGACTTCGATCTGGGTGTGAAGATCACCGGTGCCGGATTCCCGGTTTATAAAGGTAAGGGTGCCCGTTTGCAGCGTGCGTTGATCAACTTCTTCCTGGATGAGGCCCGCAAATCCGGTTATACCGAGATTATGCCTCCAACCGTAGTAAATCAGGCTTCCGGTTACGGTACCGGTCAGTTGCCGGATAAGGAAGGACAGATGTATCACTGCAATCTGGACGACCTGTATCTGATCCCTACTGCCGAGGTTCCGGTAACCAATATCTATCGTGATGTGATTATCGACGAGAAGGATCTGCCGATCAAGAACTGTGCTTACACTCAGTGTTTCCGTCGTGAGGCCGGATCTTACGGTAAGGACGTGCGCGGACTGAACCGTCTGCATGAGTTCTCAAAGGTGGAGATCGTGCGTATTGACACTCCGGAGCATTCAGAGCAGTCACATCAGGAGATGCTGGCTCACGTAGAAGGACTGTTGCAGAAACTGGAGTTGCCTTACCGCATTCTGCGTCTGTGTGGTGGCGACATGAGCTTTACTTCATCTATCTGTTATGACTTTGAGGTTTACTCAGAGGCTCAGAAGCGTTGGTTGGAGGTAAGTTCAGTTTCTAACTTCGATACTTATCAGGCCAACCGTCTGAAATGCCGTTACCGTAAGGCTGAGGACAAGAAGACAGAGTTGTGCCACACCCTGAACGGCTCGGCTTTGGCTTTGCCACGTATCGTTGCTGCCATCATGGAGAACTTCCAGACTCCGGAGGGAATCCGCATTCCAAAATGCCTGGTTCCTTACTGCGGTTTCGAGATGCTGGATGAAAAACCTTTCTAAACAGTAAGCATTAATCATCAAATAAAACATATATTAAATCAGAAAAGAATGAATAAGATTGTTTCCAAAGAGCAGTTTTCGGAGAAGGTCTTTAAATTTGAGATTGAAGCTCCTTTGATTGCCAAGGCTCGTAAGGCAGGCCATTTCGTAATCGTGCGTGTCGGTGAGAAGGGTGAGCGTATGCCGCTGACCATTGCCGGTGCTGATACACGTAAGGGTACCATCACCCTGGTGGTACAGAAAGTGGGACTGTCTTCAACCCGTCTGTGTCAGTTGGAGGTAGGCGATGAGATTACCGACGTGGTAGGCCCTCTGGGAAAGGCAACACACATTGAGAATTTCGGAACCGTAGTTTGTGCCGGCGGTGGTGTCGGTGTGGCTCCGATGTTGCCGATTATCCAGGCTTTGAAAGAGGCCGGTAACCGTGTGATCTCTGTGTTGGCCGGTCGCAGCAAGGATTTGATTATTCTGGAAGACGAGGTACGCAAGAGCTCAGACGAGGTGATCATCATGACCGATGACGGAAGCTACGGACAGAAAGGTCTGGTAACAGAAGGAATCGAGCAGGTGATTCAGCGCGAGAAGGTGGACAAGTGTTTTGCCATCGGTCCGGCAATCATGATGAAGTTCTGCTGCCTGCTGACTCAGAAATACAATATCCCGACTGATGTCTCTTTGAATACAATCATGGTGGACGGAACCGGTATGTGCGGTGCCTGTCGTATCACTGTAGGCGGAAAGACCCGCTTCGTATGCGTGGATGGTCCGGAATTTGACGGACACCAGGTTGACTTCAACGAAATGTTGAAGCGTATGGGGGCCTTCAAGAAGGAAGAGGCTCAGGAGATGTGTCATCTGGAGCAGGATTTCCAGGCGCACATGGATCAGGTGGATCAGCACCTGAATCCGGAGTGGGCCGCACTGGCTGCCGAGATGGATACGACTACTCCGCTGAGCGAGCTGACCGACCGCAATGCGGCATGGCGTCAGGAAATCCGTAAGGCGATGAAACCGAAGGAGCGTACTGCCATTCCACGTGTCGTAATGAACGAGTTGGATCCGGTTTATCGTGCTACAACCCGTACCGAGGAGGTGAACACCGGTCTGACCCGCGAGCAGGCAATCACTGAGGCCAAGCGTTGCCTGGACTGTGCCAATCCAACCTGTATGCAGGGCTGTCCGGTGAGCATCAACATTCCGTCATTCATCAAGAATATTGAGCGCGGCGAGTTCCTCAATGCAGCCCGTGTATTGAAGAGCACTTCTGCGCTGCCTGCAGTATGCGGTCGTGTTTGTCCGCAGGAGAAGCAGTGCGAGAGCCAGTGTATCCACTTGAAGATGAACGAGCCGGCTGTGGCTATCGGTTATCTGGAGCGTTTTGCTGCCGACTTTGAGCGCGAGAGCGGAAAGATGTCTGTTCCGGAGTGTGCTCCTGCCAACGGTATCAAGGTGGCTGTGATCGGTTCAGGTCCTGCCGGTCTGTCATTTGCCGGTGACATGGCCAAGAACGGTTATGACGTTACTGTATTCGAGGCATTGCACGAGATCGGTGGTGTATTGAAATATGGTATTCCGGAGTTCCGTTTGCCGAACAAGATCGTAGATGTGGAAATCCGCAATCTGGAGAAAATCGGTGTACACTTCGTGAAGGACTGTCTGGTGGGTAAGACTATCAGTGTGAAGGAACTGGAGAACGAAGGCTTCAAGGGAATCTTTGTAGGTTCCGGTGCCGGTTTGCCGAACTTCATGGGTATTCCGGGAGAGAACAGCATCAACATCATGTCCAGCAACGAGTATCTGACCCGTGTGAACCTGATGGACGCTTCCAATCCGGAAACAGACACCCCGATCAACAAGGCCAAGAACGTGATGGTTGTCGGCGGTGGTAACACAGCTATGGACTCTTGCCGTACGGCCAAGCGTCTGGGTGCCGAGCGCGTCTTCATCGTGTACCGTCGTTCTGAGGCAGAGATGCCGGCCCGTATCGAGGAGGTAAAACATGCCAAGGAAGAGGGCATCGAATTCCTGACCCTGCATAACCCGATTGAGTATCTGGCTGATGAGAACGGAGCCGTGAAGGCTGTCGTATTGCAGAAGATGCAGTTGGGTGAGCCGGATGCCAGCGGTCGCCGCAGTCCGGAACCGATTCCGGGAGCAACCGAGACTATCGATATTGATATGTCTATCGTGGCTGTCGGTGTATCTCCAAACCCAATCGTTCCGACTTCTATCGAAGGACTGGAACAGGGTCGCAAGAATACCATCGTGGTGAACGAGGGCATGCAGACCAATCTGCCTACTATCTTTGCCGGTGGTGACATTGTGCGCGGTGGTGCTACCGTAATTCTGGCTATGGGCGACGGTCGCAAGGCTGCTGCCAGCATGCACGAGTATCTGCAGCAGCAGTAATTTTCTGAATTCTTTTTAATAGATCAATATGATGAATCTTGTCTGCCGGAGTCTCCGGCGGGCAAGATTTTAATTTCTTATTTCGTTTTGTCTTTTTTATGAGTGGCTTATATAGTATTCTGCTGCTGATCTGCAGCAATATATTCATGACTCTGGCCTGGTATGGACATTTGAAGTTGCAGGAAAACGGAACCAGCAACAACTGGCCGCTGATCGGAGTGATTCTCTTTTCCTGGATTATCGCTTTCGCGGAGTATTGTTGTCAGGTGCCGGCCAACCGTATTGGTTTCGTGGGTAATGGCGGTCCGTTCAGTCTGATGCAGCTGAAGGTGATTCAGGAGGTGATTTCTCTGATCGTCTTCACCGTTATGGCCAATGTGATGTTTCAGGGACAGAGTCTGCACTGGAACCATCTGGCAGCTTTCTGTTGTCTGATTCTGGCCGTGTATTTTATCTTTATGAAATAACCCGTTGATGAAACCGACCGAGAAAGATTTATTGGAACGCCGCATCTGGCGTCATTTCAACAAAGGAATCATGGAATATGGATTGCTGGAAGAAGGTGACCATATTCTGTTGGGGATTTCCGGAGGAAAGGATTCTCTGGCCCTGTTGGAATTCATGGCCCGGAGGGCGCGGATCTATCGTCCGCAAATCCAGTTGGAAGCTCTGCATGTGCGCATGACCAATATCGCCTATGAGAGCGACAATCACTATCTGGAGCAGTTTGCCGCTGAGCACGGGGTGAGACTTCATATTCGGGAGACCTCTTTCGATGCTTCGACCGACACACGGAAGAGCCCCTGCTTTCTGTGCTCCTGGAATCGCCGGAAAATACTTTTCGAGACGGCCAAAGAGTTGGGATGCAACAAGATTGCTTTGGGACATCACCAGGATGACATTCTGCATACCACCTTGCTGAACTTCAGTTTTCAGGGACAGTTCTCCACCATGCCGGCCCGGTTGCGCATGCGTAAGTTTCCGATGACCATCATCCGTCCGTTCTGCATGGTGCAGGAGCGCGATCTGGCGGCCTGGGCTGCGATGCAGGAATATCAGAAACAAAAGAAACTTTGTCCGTACGAGCGCGATTCCCACCGTTCGGACATGAGAAATATCTTCGACCAAATTGAACAGATGAATCCCGAAGCCCGGCATTCCATGTGGAACGCTTTGGACCGGGAGGGTAAATTGGTGGAAGAATAGAACACTGAATCGTTTTTTAACAGATAAATAATTCTTCTATTAGAAAGATTTGTCTATCTTTGAAACAGTATAAAACGAATAGACATGATGAAACTGAAAATCATATCGCTAGCTGCCTGTTTGGCTTTCTGCACGGACGGAATGGCTCAGAAGAGCAAGTCCAATCCGGCTGTATCTTCTTCATCTGTTGATTTTTATCTGGAACAATATGATTTTGACAATGCAGAAGCACAGTTGGAACGCAACATCAAGATGCTGCAAAGAAAGAAACAGTCTACGGAAGAAGCCGAAAAGCAGTTGGACAAGATTGATATGGCGAGAGCCATGCTGCATGCTACAGAGCGTGTGGTCTTTATCGACAGCATCGTGACCGACAAGGCGACTTTTCTGGATGCGATAAAAATTACTCCGGAGAGCGGTACCTTGACCTCGTATGCCAAATTCTTCGGTACCGGTGATTCGGTGGGCAGTGTTTATCTGTCGGAACTGGGGAATAAGATCTATTATTCCGTTCCTACACAAAAGGCTGACGGGCAAGGTTCCCGTAAGACACGTATCTTTACCAGCGATCTGCTGGGAGGTCAGTGGAGCAAGGCTACTCAGGTAAAGGGGCTGAATGAAGATGAGGATCAGGATTATCCCTTTATGCTTTCTGATGGAGTGACTCTTTATTATGGAGCACGCGGAGAAGAGAGTCTGGGAGGCTATGACATCTTTGTCACCCGTTATGATGCGGACAACAAGACTTTCCTCAAGCCCGAAAATATCGGTATGCCTTTTAACTCTCCGGCCAATGACTATTTGTATGCCATTGATGAAATCAATAATCTGGGCTGGTTGGTGACAGACCGCTGCCAGCCTGCGGGAAAAGTCTGCATCTATATCTTTGTGCCGAACGCATTGCGCAAGACCTATGATTCTGAGGCTTACAGCGAAGAGGAACTGAAAGGACTGGCCAGAATCAGCAGTATTGCGGCTACCTGGGGAGATGCGGCTCTGATGGCAGAAGCTCGTGAGCGTCTGGAACAGGTGATGAACGAGAAGCAGGATGTTGTCAAGCCAAAAGACTTTGATTTTGTCATTAATGATGATTTGACCTATACACTGGTGGCTGAATTCAGATCTCCTGAAGCACAGAAAATGGCTTCGTGGTGGAAGGAAGGACAGGCCCAGCTGACGAAGAGCAAGGAAACGCTGCTGCAGTTGCGTAATGCATACGCACAGGGCAATGAAAGCAGAAAACAGCAGCTCAAGCAGCAGATTCTGACCATGGAACAGGCTTATGAAAAGCTTTACTATGGTTTGGAAGAGCAGGAAGTCAAAATCAGAAATACAGAGATAAATTATCTGAAAAACTCCAAGTAACCCTGTTGGGATTACGGAGCGGAATTTTAAAATTGAAGGCCTATGAAAAAGTATTTTGCAGAATCTGAATTGATTATCAATCCGGATGGAAGTATCTTCCACTTGCACCTGAAACCGGAGCAGTTGGCCGGTAAGGTCATTCTGGTGGGTGACCCCGGACGTGTTCCAACAGTGGCTGTGCATTTCGACAGTCAGGAATGTGATATTCAGAGCCGTGAGTTCCGAACCATAACCGGTTCCTATAAAGGAAAAAGAATCACGGTGCTTTCTACAGGTATCGGTTGTGACAATATCGATATTGTGATGAACGAGCTGGATGCTTTGGTGAACATAGACTTTCAGACCCGTGAAGAAAAAGACGAACTCCGGTCGCTGGAGTTGGTTCGTATCGGAACGTGCGGCGGATTGCAACTGAATACTCCCGAAGGTACCTTTGTCTCCAGTGTAAAGAGTATCGGTTTTGACGGATTGTTGAATTACTATGCCGGAAGAAATGAGGTGTGTGATCTGGAACTGGAAAAAGCCTTTATGGAATATATGGACTGGTGTCCGCAAAAGGGAGCTCCTTATGTGATAGATGCTGATCCCGAACTGACCGACCGCATTGCGGGTACCGACATGGTGCGTGGCATCACTATCGCCTGCGGAGGCTTCTTCGGGCCACAGGGTCGTGAATTGCGCATTCCGTTGCAGGATCCGCACCAGAATGAAAAGGTGGAGAACTTTGAGTTTAAAGGGCTACGTGTGAACAATTTTGAAATGGAAAGCTCGGCGCTGGCGGGTCTGGCCCGTTTGCTGGGCCATAAGGCAACGACCTGTTGCATGGTTATTGCCAACCGACGTACGGGCAAAGCCAATGCGGCTTATAAGCAGACGATTGATTCGCTGATACAGACCGTATTGGATCGGATTTAAAAATGAAACAAAAGTATGCCCGGCTGTTGATAGTCGGGCATACCTATTTTATACAAACAAGTAAAATCAATATGAATTTCTCAGAAACTATTTGTGCTATTGCCACAGCTCCGGGAGGAGCAATTGGTATGATACGAGTATCCGGACCGGATGCTATCAGGATAACAGATTCTATTTATAAAGGAGTAGGGGGTAAGAGTTTATCTGCTGCAAAACCCTATACCTTGTCTTTCGGACAGATTATCGGAGAGAAAGAAGAAGTGGTAGACGAGGTGCTGATCAGTGTGTTTCATGCACCGCATTCTTATACCGGTGAAAACAGTGTGGAGATTTCCTGTCACGGTTCTGCTTATATTCTTCAGACGGTAATGCAGCTGTTGTTGCAGCATGGATGTCGCACTGCCGAGCCCGGTGAGTTTACACAACGTGCCTTCCTGAATGGCAAGATGGATTTGAGCCAGGCTGAAGCTGTGGCCGATCTGATTGCTTCCAGTTCGGCGGCAACTCATCGTTTGGCGATGAGCCAGATGCGCGGCGGATTCAGTCGTGAACTTTCCCAACTTCGTGACCAGCTGTTGCACCTCACTTCGTTGATGGAGCTGGAGCTGGATTTCAGTGACCATGAAGAACTGGAGTTTGCCGACCGTTCGGAATTGCGTACTCTGGCAGAGAAAATCGAGCAGGTGATCCGTCATCTGGCCCAATCCTTTCGTTTGGGCAATGCCATCAAGAATGGCTTCCCGGTGGCTATTGTGGGAGAGACCAACGCCGGCAAATCCACCTTGCTTAATGCCTTGTTGCATGAAGACCGGGCCATTGTAAGTGATATTCACGGTACCACACGTGATGTGATTGAGGATACAGTCAATTTGGGTGGCATTACTTTCCGCTTTATTGATACGGCCGGTATCCGTGAAACGACAGATACCATAGAAAGTCTGGGTATTGAACGCAGTTTCCAGAAAATGGAACAGGCACAAATCGTGCTTTGGCTGGTGGACAGTCAGTGCTCTGCGGAACAGATCCGTACTTTATCTCCTCAGATTCTGCCTTTGTGTGCCGATAAGAAACTGGTAGTGGTCCTGAATAAGGCTGATCTCTTGGCAGGGGCTTCACCTGCACATTTGCCGGAATTACCGGAAGGAGTGGATGTCATTTCCATTTCCGCCCGCGAGAAACTGGGATTGGAGCAGCTTCAGAATCTGTTGATCGCTACAGCTCAGTTGCCCGAAGTGGGAGAGGGGGATGTGGTGGTGACCAATCTTCGTCATTACGAGGCTTTGACTCAGGCTTTGGACTCTATTGAACGCGTGTTGCAGGGTATGGATCAGGGCTTGTCCGGTGATTTCATTTCTCAGGATTTGCGCGAATGTCTGTTCCACCTTGCAGAAATCGTTGGTGGAGAGATTACTACGGATGAGGTGCTTGGAAATATCTTCAAGAATTTCTGCATCGGTAAGTAACCCAAAGAAAAGAAAAGCATAAAAAGAGAAAAAATAA